>JAEEGK010010621.1_pt1 | contig 21213 bp, 13 predicted proteins | sample 8958771 | NCBI WGS metagenome assembly JAEEGK01 (sample SAMN16246547, study PRJNA631951) | gut metagenome | biome: gut microbiome; feature: rumen; material: SC-attached | host: Bos | place: Iran: Karaj | collected 2018-10 | reverse complement strand
AACCTACAAGGAAGTCTTTAAGTCCTTCAAATACCCTCTTCACGCTCTGAGTGAACGATTCGGAAAGTCTTTCGCCGTAAGTCTTGGGTTCAATGATTGGCTCTGTGTATACATCAACTTCCTGAATGTAAAGATAAACCGTAGAATAATCCACTTTGTTATCATACGAACGAAGCTGCGATTCAAGAGACTCAATCTTATATCTGATTTCGGAAAGTTTATCCTCAAGAACGATGATATATTCAAGATCATCTGCCGTTTCAAGTATCTCGAGAAGTCTCTGCTGTTCAACAAGGTACGATTCCTTAAGGCTCTTTGTGTCGGTATAGTTTAATGTAACATCGGTTACGGAACGTGACTGGCTTGTAATGTTGCCTTTTTCACCTACCATGTCAAGAAAAGCGGGAACATTGTTTGCCGGAATGCGCGCCGTAATGTTTGAATAGTGAAGTTCTCTTCTTGATCCGTAACTGCTTCCGTTGTAAGCATCAAGATTTTCGATATATCCGCCGAGTTCATTGATCTTGGCTTCAACTGCGGAAGAAAATGCCGCAAACTCTTCTGTCTCCACAGAAAGATTGTAGGTCTTTATGAGTTTTCTGCCGGGATCTTCAAACTGCTGCTGTCTTTGTACGTCACCGGATCCGCCGTTAGAGTTACCGCTAGCGTACTCATCATAATCATATCCTTCTTCTTCAACAGCATATTTCGCATCAAAACCGTAATTTCCGTCATATGCCGCTGCAGGAGCAGATTCGTACACAGCCTCTGTCGAAGAGTAACTTTTTGTCGCAGAGTCATAAGAAGACGATCCACAGGCTACGAAACATAAGCACATTGCCAGCGATAATGCCGATACAACAAGTTTCTTCATCATTTTCATAATAATCCTCCCTTTTAATGTCATTTTGACATTTTATGAATTGTATAAAGGTTCTGTTTTAAGAAAAAGATTACTGCTTTCGTTGATTGCCTTTGTACCGCCGACACAGGCTATTCCCGCGTCTTTATTCAGGAGTTCAAGATACTTTGAAAGAGATCTTAACTTCTTGCAATCGGTACTTAATACTTCGTTCCTTTCACGGTCGTTCATTTCATCGGTGAGCCCGGACTTGTACATATTGAACGTCTTAAGTGCGGTAAGTGAAGGAGTAAAGGGTGTATCCATCAAGCCTATGGTCGAAATGATCATTCTTTCAATGAGCTTTTCGTCTTCGGGGAAGTTGGCTATATAGTCTTTTGCTCCCATGTAAGCCTCTACCGTCTTTTCAACATTCGGATCTCTGTAAGACACTACAAACATATTTCCGTTTTGCATGAACATCATATATACTCCGTATGCTCCGCCTTTAACTCTTACTTCGTTCCAAAGATAAGATGTATTAAGGATGTTTCTTAATACTGCGAGGCTTCCGTCATATTTGAGCCCGTGTCTTACATAATTTTCGCCCAGTGCCACGAATTGAACCTGTGCCGCATAAGTGAAAGCTTCCTGCTTTTTCTCTGTATGTACTATATACGGTTCGTCGGAAGCCTTTTTATGGGGCAAATTCTTAAGAAATTCTGAAGATTCGTTTTTAAATACTTCCAGGCCCTTTTCATCCGCACTTACAAATACGGTCAGCTCGTCTTTTGATATAATATATTCAAGGCACTCTTTCATGCCCTTTATAAGGTCGTCTGCGTGATCGTCGAAGTTATCGCATATGTCTTCCAGGAGTCTGAAATAATCCATTCCGGAGTACTTTTCAGACAAAGTTGCTCCCTTGTCATAATACGACATTACGCGCTTATAAGCAACGCCGTCACCGCCTGCGGCCATATAACTTGTGAGTCTCGATCTTGCCTCTTCGAGAATGTCTCTTATTCTCTTCTTGTCATCAAGTTTTGATGTACAAAGCACTTCTTCGGCAAGTTCCAAAGTCTTTTTTATGTTGCCGTACAGCGTTTTGAATCTGATCTCGAATGCGGGTTCATAAATATCGGGGTCGCGTACGTCTTTATATACATTGACGGAGAAAGAAAGGCTTCCGGTATATATGGCCATCTCGTTAACAAGTTCACCGTACTTATAATTCTTTGTATCGATGAGTCCCAAAAGAGCCTTCAGAATACTTAAATACTTTATAAGTCTTTCCGGCATCGACTTAATGGAAAAGCTTAATACGCCGTATACGATCTCATTTGTAAACTGCTTGCACTCTACAAACTTAACATCCGAAACTTCTTCCGTTTCATACTTAAAGTGACGTCCCTTTTTAGGAATATCATCTATGGTAAGGGTGGGAATTGTTGCGATCTCTTCGGGAGTGCTTTCTTTATCCTGATATTCCTTAAGGCTGTTGGTCTCCTTGATCAGATCCTCTATCTCTTTTGCGGTAAGGCTTTCTTTGTAGGCTTTGAGCTTCTTGGCAAGTTCCTCGTCTTCCTTTTCGTCAAGGCCTTTTTTCGGAACCATCGTAAGTATAGTCTTATGGGGATTCTCAAGCACTCTTTCTTTCAATATTCTCTCAAAGAAACCGTCATCGACATGACTCTTGAGTTCCTCGAAAACCTCGCTTTGTTTAAGAGATCTGAAAATATCGTCATCGGAATAGTTCCAGGATTCAAATGTGTACATGCCGTAATATACGCCCTTGGGATAGAATCCGAAGTCTCCTTCACGATACTGGAACTCATTTGTGGCAATGGATGCGCGGATCGTCTTTTTGTCGAAGCCCGTCTCGATGATCTCTTTCATGGTATCTTCGACTATCTTTACAAATTTCGCTTCATCCTCGGCATTTGCGTTTTCTGCAACTATTGAGAATATCTTCTGACCTATATCGGTGTAAAAAGAAGAATAAACGTCTTTGCATATTCCCGCTTCGTACAATCTTTCTTTAAGCAAGGCTCCGGGAACATTGCAGAGTGCGTAATTGATAACACTCATGGCATCGTTTATCTTTGTCTCCGAATAGTCCGAACAGCAGACATTGTACGTAAGACGAGCGCTGTTTTCTTCTTTCTCGTCTTCCGAAATGGCAAATTCCTTCTTAATATACTTGGGTGCATCGAACTTTTTCTGAAGCTTTATGTCGGTACCCGGCTCAATGGGATCGTATTTACTTAAATACTCTTCGTCGATAAAACGAAGCCTTTCTTCAAAATCGGTATTGCCGTATATAAATATTCTGGAGTTGGAAGGATGATACATCCTTTTATGAAAGTTAATGAAATCCTCGTATTTAAGATCTGGGATGCTTTTGGGATCTCCTCCCGATTCGACGCCGTATAAAGTGTCGGGGAAAAGGCTCATTATTGAATAGGAACAGCAGGCATCGTCGGGAGATGAATAAACGCCTTTCATCTCATTGTAAACGACACCGTTTATCTTAATGTCTTCGTCTTTGTCAAATAATTCGTAGTGCCAGCCTTCCTGCAAAAATGCATTTTGATCTTTGTAGATCAAAGGTCGGAAAACACTGTCCATATATACGGAAACAAGGTTTGTGAAGTCCTTTTCGTTAAGACTCGCCACGGGATAAAGGGTACGGTCAGCATAAGTGAAGGCATTCATGAACGTATTTAAAGATCCCTTGGATACTTCCGTTAACATATCCTTTACGGGATATTTTTCGCTTCCGCAAAGAACACTGTGTTCAAGGATGTGCGCAACACCGGTGGAATCACCGGGAATGGTACGGAATCCGATGGTGAACACTTTATTGTCGTCATCATTGTCAATAAGACAGACTCTTGCGCCTGTCTTATCATGTCTTAATATGTAAGCTTCGGAATCGATATCTTTTAAATGTTCCCGGCCTACGATCGTATAGTTTTTAAATGCTTTGTAATCTCTCACTCTTCGTTTTGCTCCTCTTTGGGAATTTCGATTCCGTCAATCTTGTTGGCGGTCACTTTAAGAGCCTTAAGTATCATGGCCTTTGAGATGCCCGACTCTTTTGAAAGTTCGTCGACGGATACCTTCCTTGCGAGGAACAGTGAAAGGTCATGGGCTGCCTTGGCAACCTTGTTTACTTTCTTTACAAGTTTTTCGTCCTCGGAAAGCTCATCCTGACGGGCTGCGATAATGTCCTGCATGGTGTCCATGCATATCTTTGAAAAGAAACCCTCCACCTCTTCAGCCGTCTCCAAAGCGCCCAGATTACCCAGTGATTCAACCAAAGCAATGTTAGCCTCACCGATAAGATCGTCCACGAACACGCCCTGTCCTGCGTACAGTTTTGCAATATCCACAACATTTATAAGATAATCGTTGAGTACAACGGCGGCAGCCTCTTCATCACCGTCTATGGCGCGTGCTTTAAGTGCTTTCAGTTCGTTTTCTTCGTACTTTTTAAGGCCTTCAAGGTCCTCTAAGTAAAACTTAAGGTAGTTTTTCTCGTCTTCGTTCAAGAATTCGTCGGGATCGATCTTATCGTCGATACCGATCCTTTTTTCCTTAAGATAATCGGCTATTATGTTGTATCTTGTTTCGTCGTCCTTTATTTCCGGAAAGATCTCAAAAAGCTGATCTTTAAAGACGACGTTTTCCTGATCGAGAGCCAGCTCCGTCAGGTCTTCTATTCTTTTAAGAAATTCACTCTGTTCGTTCAAAATATACTCCTTAATGTACTATTCTACGTGTTTGTGATTGAAAAGATGGTCGTTGCAATACTCGTAATTGCCGTTGCATTTCGAGCAAAATCTGAACTGCAGGTCCGGATCGTCAAGCTCGGTACGGCCGCATATCGCACATCTGTGTTTCGATACTCCGGCATTGTTGCCAAAAGAAACGTTATTGCGGGCCTCTTCCATTTTCCGCTCGAATTCGTGTTTTCTTTTTGCCGCTTTTATACGGTCCGAAACGCTCTGATTCATCGACTTCCTGTATAAGAAGAAAAACAGTACGAAGTTAAGAAGGGAAGCGATTATGACCACTCTGTCGTATGCGGTGCCGGTGATTGCCTGGAACACAAGAAGTATTCCGTATGCGATACCCAGCCATTTGATCTTTATGGGTATAAAGAACATGAAAAGCACCATGTTATCGGGAAACGTTGCCGCAAACGCAAGGAAGATCGACATATTGATGTAAAAGGTCGAGAAGTATCTTACACCGCAAAGTTGCAGCGACAGATCCATGCTCTCGGGAAATGCCATGAGGGAAGGGAATGCATACAAAAGTCCCATGAGTACAAAGCTTCCGAGAATGGTAAAGAGCATACCCGAGAAGATGTAAACATTGAATTTAAAGGAACCCCATACCTGGTCGAGAGTTCTTCCGATGGAAAAATAGAACATCAGCATGATGATCGTAAAAAGCCCAAAGGATGAAGGGGGAATGAGTATCCACGAAACAAGTCTCCACACCTGTCCGTGCATGATCCTGTATGGATTTAAGCAGATCATGTTCAAAATGATGTTTTGCTTGTCGATGAATGCAAGAATATATCCGAGAACATAACAGCCGATCATGATCATCGGCAGATTTTTTATCGCATATTTGGATAATTTCTTTTCAAGTTTCATTTAATAAACACCTCTTTTTAAGTCAATTCAGTTTACCATTAATAGCCTTCAAAGGCAATTAAACGCCGAATCTTTTATTAATTTTATATTTATTTTACAATTCATACCTCTTAAAGGTTTGCTTTTTATTTTCGGTTCAAATATAATGGCGCTTGGACACATAATGTGGTTTTGAAAAACTATTCGCATAGTTTCGAAAATCACACAGTTTGCAGCGGAGGAAGAAATTGTATACTCTCGGAATTGACATAGGGTCCACAACCGTAAAGGTTGCTTTGATGGACAGCGATAAAAATGTTCTTTTTACCGATTACGAAAGACATTTTGCAAATATACAGGACACACTTCTTAAGCTTTTGAAAAAAGCATTCGAAGAGCACGGAAATCTTAACGTTCACCCGATGATAACAGGTTCGGGGGGACTTACTTTGGCAAATCATTTAAATGTTCCCTTTACCCAGGAAGTTATCGCGGTTTCAACCGCCCTTACCGAAATGACTACCGGTTGCGATGTTGCCATCGAGCTGGGCGGCGAGGATGCAAAGATAATCTATTTCGAAGGCGGTACCGTTGAGCAGCGTATGAACGGTATATGTGCCGGCGGAACGGGTTCTTTCATAGACCAGATGGCATCACTTTTGCAGACCGATGCTTCAGGTCTTAACGAATATGCAAAATCTTACAATTCTTTATATACCATTGCCGCAAGATGCGGTGTATTCGCAAAGTCTGACATTCAGCCTTTGATAAACGACGGTGCCACAAAAGAAGACCTTTCGGCATCCATTTTCCAGGCTGTTGTAAATCAGACCATTTCAGGTCTTGCCTGCGGCAAGCCCATCAGAGGTCGCGTAGCTTTCCTCGGCGGTCCTCTTCACTTCTTATCAGAGCTTAAAGCAGCTTTCATAAGAACTCTTAAACTTGATGACGAGCACGTTGTTGACACAGGTCGTTCCCATCTTTTTGCAGCTATGGGCTCTGCTTTAAATGCCAAAGAAGACGTATCGGTGGATTTAAGTGAGATGATCGATATGCTCCAAAAAGGCATTAAGATGGATTTTGAAGTTGCCCGTATGGAGCCCCTCTTTAAAGACGAGGCGGATTACGAAGAGTTTAAGACCCGGCACGAGAAAGCCTGTGTAAAGAAAGGTTCCCTTTCTTCGTACCACGGTAAATGTTTCCTCGGTATCGACGCAGGTTCCACCACCACCAAGATCGCGGTTGTGGGCGAAGACGGAACTCTTCTTCATTCTTTTTACTCAAACAACAACGGCTCTCCCCTTCAGACCGCCATAGATGCTTTAAAAGACATCTATAAGATGATGCCCGAAGGTGTTAATATCGTTCGCTCCTGTTCTACCGGTTACGGTGAAGAACTCATGAAATCCGCATTTATGCTTGATGACGGCGAAGTTGAAACTGTTGCCCACTACTATGCTGCAGCATTCTTCGAGCCCGACGTGGACTGTATCCTCGATATCGGCGGGCAGGACATGAAATGCATCAAGATAAAGAATCAGACCGTTGATTCGGTCCTCTTAAACGAGGCTTGTTCTTCCGGCTGCGGTTCCTTTATCGAAACATTTGCGAAATCCCTCAATTACGCTGTAAAAGACTTTGCAAAGGAAGCACTGTTTGCAAAGCATCCCATAGATCTCGGTACCAGATGTACCGTTTTCATGAACTCGAAAGTTAAGCAGGCACAGAAAGAAGGTGCCGGCGTTGACGACATCTCGGCAGGACTTGCTTATTCCGTTATAAAGAACGCACTCTTTAAAGTAATCAAAGTTTCCGACGCATCTTCACTTGGAAAGAACATCGTCGTACAGGGCGGTACTTTCTACAACGATGCCGTTTTAAGAAGTTTTGAAAAGGTAGCCGACTGCAAGGCCATCCGCCCCGATATCGCAGGTATCATGGGTGCTTTCGGTGCCGCGCTCATCGCTCGTGAACGTTACACCGATGACTATGAGACAAAGATGCTTTCTTTTGACGACATTAACAATCTTCGCTTTGAAACCAGCATGGCAAAGTGCAAAGGCTGTACCAACTCCTGTCGTCTTACGGTTAACAGATTCTCCGGCGGTCGAAGCTACATATCGGGAAACCGTTGCGAACGCGGTATCGGTAAGCAAAAGAACAAAGACAATATCCCCAACCTATTTGATTATAAGTTAAAGAGATATTTCAACTATGAATCTCTCCCCGAGAATGAGGCCAAAAGAGGTACCGTCGGTATACCGAGAGTGCTTAATATGTACGAGAACTATCCTTTCTGGCATACGTTCTTTACTCATCTTGGCTACAGAGTCATAGTTTCACCTTTGTCCAGTCACAACATTTATGAGCTCGGTATCGAGTCGATCCCGAGTGAATCGGAATGCTATCCTGCCAAGCTTGCGCACGGACATATCAAATGGCTTATCGAAAAGAAGCCTGATTTTATATTCTATCCGGCGATTTTCTACGAACGCGACGAAATAAGGGATACGAACAACCATTACAACTGCCCCATCGTTACTTCATATTCGGAGAACATAAAGAACAACGTCGATGAGATCAGTTCCGGACAGGTTCGTTTCCGCAATCCGTTCATGTCATTTAAGTCCAAAGAAACAATCGCGCACGCGCTTACGCTCGAGTTTAAGGAGATTCCCGAATCCGAGATAATCGAAGCCGTCTGTGTGGCTTTTGATGAGCTTAACAATGCTCATAAAGATATGCAGAAAAAGGGCGAAGAAGTTATAAAATATCTTAACGAGACAGGCCGAAAAGGCATTGTGCTCGCAGGACGTCCTTATCATGTCGATCCCGAGATAAACCACGGTATCCCCGAGCTTATCACATCATACGGTGTTGCGGTTCTTACCGAAGACAGCGTAAGCCATCTCGGAAAGCCCGAAAGACCTTTGATCGTATCCGACCAGTGGATGTATCACTCCCGACTTTACGCTGCGGCAAGCTACGTAAAGACAGTCGATAATCTTGAACTGGTACAGCTTAACTCATTCGGCTGCGGTCTCGACGCTGTAACGACCGATCAGGTAAACGATATACTTTCAGGTTCGGATAAGATCTATACATGCCTTAAGATAGATGAGGTCAACAACCTCGGTTCGGCTCGTATAAGAATAAGATCTCTTCTTTCAGCGATCAGAGTAAGAGAACTTCGCCACTATGAACGCACAATACGTTCAAGTGCGATAAACAAAGTTGTGTTTACCGAGGAGATGAGGAAAGAATATACCATTCTTTGTCCTCAGATGTCTCCCATCCACTTCGATCTTCTCGAGACGGCATTCAACAACGGCGGATACAACCTCGTTGTTTTAAATAACGACAACCGTTCCGCCATAGACTGCGGACTTAAATACGTAAATAACGACGCATGCTATCCTTCTTTGCTTGTTGTGGGACAGATGATGCAGGCGCTTGAATCGGGCAAATACGATCTTAACAAAGTTGCCCTTATCATCACTCAGACAGGCGGCGGATGTCGTGCGACAAACTACATCGGATTTATAAGACGTGCCCTTAAAAAGGCAGGGCTTGAACACATTCCGGTAATATCGCTTAACTTATCCGGTCTTGAACCTCAGCCCGGATTTAAGCTCAAATTCCCGCTTATCATCCGTGGAATATATGCCGTATTGTTCGGTGATATTTTTGAGCGCTGTGTTTACCGCATGCGTCCTTACGAGAAAGTAAAAGGAACTACAGACGCGATTCATCAAAAATGGGTTGAAAAGTGCAGAAAATTTCTTTGCAGAAAGCATGTAAGCTTCTTTACATACAAGCGTATGTGTAAAGAGATGATAAGAGAATTCGATGCCATCGAAACACTGGATATCAAAAAGCCCAGAGTCGGCGTTGTAGGCGAGATACTCGTTAAATTCTCTCCCACCGCCAACAACCATGTCGTGGAACTTCTTGAAGCGGAAGGTGCCGAAGCGGTCGTACCCGATCTTATGGACTTTATGCTCTACTGCTTTAAGAATCAGGAGTTTAAATTCAAGTTCCTTGGCACTCCCAAGAAATCTGCCGTTATCGCAGGTCTTGGTATAAAGGCGGTGAACATTTTCAGAGCGACCACGGTTCGTGAATGTAAACGAAGCAAACACTTCGATCCCCCCGCTAACATCAACGAAACGGCAAAGAATGCATCGGATATAGTATCTATCGGTAACCAGACCGGAGAGGGATGGTTCCTCACGGGCGAAATGATAGAGCTCATCCACCAGGGTGCCGCCAATATCGTTTGTGCACAGCCATTCGGATGTCTTCCCAACCACGTTGTGGGTAAAGGTGTTATCAAACAGCTCCGTGCGAAGTATCCCGGTGCCAACATCGTTGCCATCGACTACGATCCCGGTGCTTCGGAAGTTAACCAGCTCAACCGTATCAAGCTCATGCTATCAACCGCCCACAAGGCCGTTAAAGAATAAAAAACGAACCTGTGATCAAAAAATTGATCACAGGTTTTTTCTTTCTACAATCATTCATTATGTTTAACCCGTTTGGCATACATGGCGATCAATATGGCCATTATTCCCAACACGAAAGGATGAATGATAAAACGTAAAATCTCACCGATGCTGTATAATACAGTCGCCTTTTCAGACATATTGAAATAGAATTGAGGAATTCTTATCCATATATCCCAAACGGCATGAATGATTATCACCAAAAGCAGATTATCCGAAATCATATATATCGCAGCGATAAACATTCCCCATATAGCGGTGAAAAGAGCCTGCCGAATACTTCCCAAGACATCTCCGCTGAAAATAAAATTGAACATATGACTCAAGCCGAAAACAAGGCCTGAAGTCACCACTGCAATTATTCTCCACCTTTTTTCGCTATAGTACTTTTCAAAAGGCTTCATAACTATGCCACGATATACAGTTTCTTCAAACAATCCCGTTGCCAACTGTTGTACCGCGCAAGCCAAAAATGAAATCGTATAAGCAGAAACACTTTCTATAACGCCTATCAAAGTAAAATATGATAAGAAATATACATATACAGGAATAAGCATCAGCCATACGGATTTGGGTATTTGCGCTGCAAAAGTCTTAGTAAATGGCCGCTTAAAGAATACAAACAGGACTATGGCTGCAACTATCCCAAATATAAATCTTATAACGGAATCCAGAAGATAGAATCTTGTATACCCTGCTGCCATAAAGCAATCTTTGGTTATTATTTCAATCAGCAAAAAGACCGCGGTAATGATCAACGAAAATACAATTGCTATCACTATTCCCTTTTTATCTACTCTGCCCTTTCCCATGTATACCCTCCAAAAATCGCACCGTCGGCACCAAGTCTGCTCCGCTTTGTCCGACTCTAATTTTCGAAACTATTTTCCTTCAAAAAACTTGTTGATATCCGTTTATAACCTCAACTAAAACTTTTCTGACATAGACAGTATAACACAATTTCCGTTGTGCTGTTTTAATTGATTTAGTAAAATGGTGATTAAAAAGCCAAAACGAAGTCGTCACGTCATCCGCATAATTGAATCAGTCTATAGGCGCGAACTGGATTTGATGGTATAGTAAAACCATGGAAAGAGTATATTTAGGCGGAAAATTTCATTTTGATTTTTTGAAAGAAGGGTATAAAGAAAAAGCCTCACGAGATTTCAGAGCTTTGATACTCGGAAGCAAAGACCTTCTTTTGAACCAAATGGGATCGGTACGTCTTTCCGACAACCTTGAATACGTGGGTCCTTACTATTTCGAGACCGACTCAATGCTCGACAAAGATATCGTATCGACCGAAATGAAAATGATAGAGGATTGCACCACGGCTTTTTTCCTGATCGAAGACGGAATTTGTCCGGGTACGGTAAGTGAGATAATATATGCCGCCACTCTCAAAAAGAACATACGATTATTCTATATAGTTGATGAAAACGAGACCGAGAGTTATTTAAGATCACCCTGCTGGTATCCGATCACTCAAAGTTTTCTACTGGCAGGAAATCTTGTCAGAGTCACACCTTGCAAAACATATGAAGATGCAGTCAGCGAACTCATCGCATCTGTTAAAGATTTGTATTGAGGATAACAAATGATCGAGATCATCTGCGCGATAATCGGACTTATACAGGGTGTCCTTGTTGCGCTCAACAAAAGAAGTAACTGGATTGCATACATTGTTCAGATGGTGCTTCTTTTTGTGTTCTCACTTATAAACAATCTCTATGGTGACGCAGGAAACAGTTTGATATACATTATTTTCGGAATAATAGGCCTCATATATTGGGGCAAAAATAGCAATCGAAAGATTAAAAACGCCAACACTGCAGAGCGACTTATCGCCTGTGCGTTGACGTTTATATTTTCGTTTGGATTGTTCTTTGTTCTTAGAAACACCGACGATCCTTTGCCGTTTCTTGATTCTTTCACCACCGTAACTTCATTTGTTGCCACTTATTTTATGGTCACAAAGAAAACAGATGCCTGGATCGTATGGTTTATAAATGATATCTTTTATATCGTCGAATACATTCTCCTACCTGATAAGGCCATATATCTCGCAATTCTTAATCTCATTTGGACAGCACTCGCAATCTGTTCATATTTCAACTGGCGAAAAATAATGCCTGCACAGGAGCAATGATCTGCTATACTGTTTTCTTCTTTTCAAAATGCTTTCTCAGTATAAACTTTGCAAAGATCGTTCACAATCTCTCCGGCAATGATAAGTCCTGCGACGGAAGGTGCAAAAGCTGTTGAGCCGGGGATCGAACGTCTGCCGGGAGCCATTTCACTCGAATCGATATAATCATTAATCGGTTCCATGGGAGGCTCTTTGGAATAAACAACTTTAAGCGAGTCTATTCCGCGCTTTTTGCATTCTTTTCTCATGACTTTTGCCAGAGGACATACAGATGTTTTATAAAGATCCGCAACTTCGAATGCGGAAGGATTGACTTTATTGCCCGCGCCCATAGATGAAATAACAGGAACATCGGCCTTTTTTGCATTTTCTATGATGGTAAGTTTTCCGGTCACAGTATCGATGGCGTCGACCACATAATCATATTCTTTAAAATCAAATTGATCCTGAGTATCCGGAAGATAAAAAGTCTTATATGTTCTTACTTCACAATCGGGTGATATCTCGGATATGCGCTCTTTCGCGGCATCAACTTTGTACATCCCGACAGTCTTTGTGGTTGCAATGATCTGCCTGTTTATGTTACTTAGACACACTTTGTCATTGTCTATGATATCGAGAGCTCCGATACCCGAACGCGCCAGGGCCTCAACAACATATCCGCCGACACCGCCTACGCCGAATACGGCAACGCGGCACTTGGCAAGCCTGTCCATGGCTTTTTCACCATATATAAGTTTTGTCCTTGAAAACATTTCATCTCTGTCAGACATATTAAAACTCCATTTCAAATCCGACTTTCATCATGTCGATCTTATCGCCCAGTTCTTCTTTCAAAATACCAAAAGCGCGATTTTTTGTGCAATGTCCCGTGCAAACATAATCGATTCCGGTCTCTTTGATACGGGATGCAACTTCACGTATCTCTTCATCCGTTTTATTAAACAGGTGAAATCCTCCGATAAGTGCATGGATATGCTTATCCGGGAAAGTCTCTTTTATCTCGTTTATTATATTTGCCGCACCGCCGTGAGAACAGGAATTAATGATAACGAGCCCTTTGTCGGTATCAAGAACAAGGCTTTGCTCGTGTGAAAAATCATCGGGAACCAACCCTTTCTTTGTACGTCTGTACATGGACTCACGTTTTCCTATCTCATTAAGCCCGGGAGTCTTGTGTGGGATGAGATAGACTCCGTCGGTGATCTTATAATCACCCGAGCAGATTACAAGCCTTTTTGCATAGTCTCTTAACATATGTTTGGGAATACCGATATAATATCTGAAAATAAACTTCTTATGATACAGATCGTTGGATGTTGTCTCCCTAAGGTAAAAAGAAGCGTGATCGTTTGCTTCAAAAAACGCGGGAATGCCGTTTGCATGATCGTAATGCGCATGGCTTAACACGCCGAAATCAACTTCTTTAACGTCTTTCCCGAGTTTTTCCATATTCTCAAGAAAAAGATTCGACGAACCGGCATCAACCAATATCTTTTTATCACCATACTCGACAAAAAGACAAAGCCCCCATTCACCCTCGGCAAATTCATTTTTTATGTTGTCAACTATAACCGTAATATTCGTTTTCATGGAAATTTTTTACCTTCACAATTTTTACTTCAAAAAATATTGTACTCAAAAACCCAGTATTTATCAACGTTTTGAGACTTTTTTAAAAAAATAATTAAAAAACAAATGTGTTTAATTTTGTGTTAATCTCTCTTTTGTATATTACTGACATACCCCATAACCCCAATGTACCATTCTCAATAACAAGAGGTTCAGCGATTTATCGCTGAGCCTCTTGTTAACGTTTGAGATAATTATACCGCGAAGCGGTATAAAACAAAAGAAAAGACACGTGTCGAAAATTTATTTTCGTAAACGTGTCTATTTTTTGTTTTATATAGGTGCGTCAGCACCATTATCTCAAATGTTAACAAGAGCGAAGCGAAACCTCGGCCCTCTTGTTATCCTCCCTCTCCAGTAATCATATTTTTGCTCTGCAAAAATATGATTACCATTCTCATTCTCATCTCCTACGCAATATCCCTCATCTGCGACGTATACAGCTGATAATAAGCACCCTTCTTTTCAAGCAGTTCCTCGTGCGTTCCGCACTCGACAATGCCTCCGTCATCGATATACATTATCTTGTCGCAATTCTTTATCGTCGACAGTCTGTGAGCAATGATAAACGATGTCCTGCCCTTGAGCATAGCATCAAGTCCCTGCTGCAAAGCCTTTTCGGTCTGCACGTCGATACTTGAGGTAGCTTCATCCAGCACCAGGATCTTTGGATCGGACAAAAGCGTTCTCGCAAAGCTGATAAGCTGTTTCTGTCCCTGAGAAAGCATGTCGCCTCTTTCTTTGACTTCAGTCTCATATCCGTCTTTCATGGCGGAAATAAATGAATCGGCACAAACAACTTTTGATGCTTTCACAACATCTTCATCGCTTGCATCGAGCCTTCCGTAAAGAATGTTATCTTTTATCGATCCCGAGAATATAAAACTGTCCTGAAGCATTATGCCCATCTGAGAGCGAAGAGACTTAAGCGTAACCTTCGAAATATCCTGTCCGTCAATAAGTATTCTGCCTTTATCAAGATTGTAAAATCTTGATATAAGGCTCACTATCGTACTCTTTCCCGCTCCGGTGGGACCTACGAGAGCAACACTTTCACCGGGCTTAACATCAAAGGAAATGTTGTGTAAAACGTTCTTTCCTTCTTCGTATGCAAAAGTAACGTTTTCAAAAGAAACAGCACCAACGATAGGCTTCATCTCGATCGCATCTTCAGCATCCTTAACAGTTACAGGTTCATCGATCGTTTCGAAAATTCTTTCAAGATAAGCGATATTGTTTATAAAGTTATTGAATATATTGCCAAGGTTCATGATAGGCTGCCAGAATCGTGCGGCATAACTTGTGATCGCCACAATAACACCGACTTTGATATCACCGCTTCCCACAAATACCAATAAACCAAATATGTAGATTGCCGCTCTTACCAACACCGAAATGTTGTCTATGCCGGGCCATACAAGGTTGGTATATCTTACTGCCCACATCCAACTTTTACGGCACTTTCCCGAAAGCATCGCAAAAATCTCAGCGTTCTCATCTTCTCTTGCAAATATCTGTGTGATACGGGCTCCGACTATATTTTCCTGAAGATAGGCGTTAAGATTTGAATTTTTATTTGACACCTGCTGCCATGCTTTACGCTGCTTGTTCTTTATCCAGAGCATGAATATCGCAAGTATCGGAACACCGCTCACTACAACGGTCGCAAGTTTAACATCCACGATGAACATGAAGACCACTATGAATACAAGGTTCATGATCTCCAAAACGATATTTATAAGGCCGTTTGAAAGCATATCCGAAACAGAGTTAACGTAGTTAACGACTCTTATCAGTATCTTTCCGTGAGGACGATCGTCGTAATACTGAAAAGGAAGCTCCTGAAGATGACCGAAAACATCTTTACGGATATCGTAGATGATGCTCTGACTGACTTTTATCATAGTCTTCTGTCTAACGGTGGTAAAAATGACACTGACCGCAAAAACAAGTATCATCAATCCGCAGCATATATAAAGCATTTTATAGTCTTTGTTCGGAACAGCCTCGTCAAGAACTTTCTGAGTGATATATGGTCCAAAGAGGGCAAATATACCACCTATGGCGCTCAAAAGGAAGGCAAGTATCATTTTTCCCGCATAAGGTTTAATGTAAGAACCCGCGCGAAGCAAATGGTGGTAGTCAAACGGTGTTTCAAGGATCTCGTCTTCTTTGTAAGTATTTCTTCCGGCCATTTAAACCACCTCCTCACCTGTCTGAAGTTTTACAAGCTCGTAATAATATCCCTTTTGCTCAATAAGCTGCTGATGAGTTCCCTCTTCGGCTATGACACCGTCTTTTAAAACGATTATCTTATCAGCTGACTTTGTAGTGGAAATACGTTGAGCTATTATTATCTTTGTACAATCGAAATCGAGATGTTTTAAACTCTTTTGTATCTCTTTTTCGGTCTCCATATCTACTGCGGAAGTCGTATCGTCGAGTATCAGTATCGAAGGTCTGACGGCCAGTGCTCGCGCGAGTGAAATTCTCTGCTTCTGACCTCCCGACAGTCCTACGCCTCTCTCACCGACGATCGTTTCATAGCCTTCGGGCATCTTTGCGATAAACTCCGAAGCCTGAGAATATCTTGCAAACTTAAGTACTTCTTCTTTGGATATCGTGGAATCACCGTATGCGATGTTTCCGTCTATCGTGTCGGAATAGAGCAAAACATCCTGAGTCGCAAGTCCGATATTCTTTCTTAGTTGATGAAGTTTATATTTATTTACATTTACTCCGTCAATATATATATCACCGTGCGTAGGCTCATAGAACCTCGGAATGAGATGTATGAGCGAAGTTTTTCCGCATCCGGTCTCACCCATGATAGCGACTGTTTGACCTGCTTTAACCGAAAACGAAATGTCTTTAAGAACAGAACGATCAGCATCCTCAAACTTAAAGCTGACATTTTTAAACTCAATATCACCTTTAATACGATGATCGAGTTCGATGGCATCTTCCGCGTCAACAATCTCGGGTTCGGAATAATAGATTTCCATAACCTTGTTTGCGGCTGCAGAGAATCTTTGGAACTCGTTCATGATGTTACCCAGCATTCTCATAGGGTTCGAAACAGCCCATATAAGTCCAGAGAAAGCAACGTACTGACCCATTGTGATCTCGCCTCTCATAAGGAATATGCCTCCTACAAAAAGCAAAACAACCGGCATGAGATTTGCACAGGATTCAACGTAAGGATAAAACTTAAGCCATACCATCTGAGTCTTTATGTTGGTATCTCTGTAATCGGAGTTGCTTAAGTCAAATTTGCTTATCTCATAATCCTCTCTCGCAAACGCCTTAACCACACGGTTACCGGAAATATTCTCCTGTGCGTCCGTATTCATTCCGGCAAGTTTTTCCCTTAACAACTGATGCATGGGACGGACCTTGACTCTGAAAAGACGGATGATGATAAAGATGAGGGGTGCGATAGCCATAATGCATATCGTCAGTTTCCAGCTCATATAGATAAAATACGCAAGCGTCGCTCCCATAAGGGCGATGGCTTCGATTATCATTCTTACCACCCAGGCGATCATATGCCTTACGGCATCAAGGTCACCCGTTACTCTCGTCATAAGGTCGCCGGTACGAAATTCCTTGTAAAATCTCATATCCTGACGTTCTATCTTGTTAAAGAGAAAGTTCCTGACTCTGTACAGAACGGTCTGAGAAACATACTCATAAGACATACAGTCGAGATATACGATGATCGTTCTTAAAACCGTCATTCCTACCATCATGCTTATGAGAAAAAGAAACCTGTCTCTGTTGTTGGCAAGGTTATAGGCAGCGTTCTCTCCCGATATGAATTCATCGACTATCTTAGATGAAAACATCGGAACCACGAGCTGCATAATGTTGTAAGTCACCGTTCCAACGATCGCTGCCATGAAAAGAAGTCGTCTTCCTTCCATGTTTTCCCAAAGCCATGCAAGTTTCCCCTTGGGAAACTTCTTTTCGGCGATCACGGTTGCTTCTTTGTTCTTTTTCACCGGCAAAAACCTCCAAAGATTAAAGATTGATCCACATATTTTTCGAGTATGAAATCAGTTTATAACAGCCTTACGAAAATATATGTAATCTTTCGGTTTCCAAATTGTATTTTTCTATTCAGTAGAAAGAAAAAGCATCGGACCTGTTCAAAGTCCGATGCTGCAGATATCAGTAAATACGCTATATTACCAAAACGCTCTCGCGGAAATGAGCTTTTCTCTGAAATTGTCATAAACGAGAACGTTAAGACCGTCTTCAGTCATCACATAAGGGTAAAGATCGTAGAATATGTTCATACTTGCATCCTCCATACACTGAAGTTTTACTCCGTCAAACTTACCCAGAGAAACGATATGTGACTCACCCAAAGTGTTGGACATGATCTTCTGCGCCTTACCGTCTTTATATATCCATTTTCCGCCTTCGGCGTAATCGTCTTCGCTTATTCCGAAATACTCCATGTATCCCGCTGCGTTATCAAAATCACCGTCCAAAGAAAGAACGATGGAAAAATCATCGAGATTCGAAATGTATTCAAGATACTCCGTATCGGAAAGTTCTTGCGTCATTTCATACTCGTTAAAGAGATGAAGAAACTGCTCATAATCCAGGTCCCATTGGCGGTAATCCGAATTGCCTCTGTTATCGGCAACATCGTAGTCACTTTTAATGAGTCGTCCGAAGTAATTCGATATCTTTACGGCACCGTACATATCGTTATGATGAAAATCGTTCATCATATCCGTCGCAGGATCGTAACCCATTTCATCAAATATTTCGTCGCAGTTCATGTCAATATATCTTATGCCCAGAGACGTTGCATACTCATACGCTCCGTTTGAAATGGCTTTTTCTCTTTCAAAAACAGAATAAGGTGCCATGAACAAAACAAGCTCAAACCCTTTTTCTTTTGACAGAGCATACAGATCGTCGATCCACTTTTTGTTGGTAACGCTGACCTCTTCAACCGCCTTGTTTGTGGCATAATCGTGATTTACAAAACCACCTATATCTCCCATCCTCATCTCGGCACCGCGTCCGAATTCATCGAAAGGCTTCTTTTCAAAATCGTACTTTGAAAGCTCTCTGTATCTGGTGTGAACTATGGGCCACTTTGTAAGTGCGGCAACCTTGTTCTCTTCGTTTTCCTCTTTCAAAAGGTCGTACAGATTCTTGGAAGAACGCATTGTGACATAGTTTCTGTAAATGTTTCCTTCACCGTGATACTCATCGTTCATAAGACCGTACATCTCCACAAATACCACTTTGGGACTCTGGGTCTTTAAAACTTCCTTAAGTGAATGATACGTACTTCTTTTTGACTGAGCGGAAACCGACATATCGAAAGCGGCAATTCCGTATTCATTCCACAAAACCGCGGGATAGATCGCATTGTAACAATGGCTTGTACCCAGGAAAACTACGTCCACCATGTTCTTATCGGTGTTGTAAAGCTGCCTGTAAGCACTGTAATACTCGGTCTCTCCTCCGCTTGTATCTTTAAGTGACAGAACGTTTAAAACATATGAAATTATGATCGCCGTGATGACCGTAAAGGCCACACATCTCAATACATTTTTCATCTTTACCTTTAAAACCTGAAATATATAAACTGTGCAGAATCGAAATCAATTCCGTATTCGCCGAACACAAGACATGCAACAATGAGAAGTATAAGCGCTCCCCATTTAAACCATGTGTTCTGCTTATAAAGGAAATCGGCTACCGTCATCTTTTTTGTGTATTTAACAAGATCGAAAATAACCAATATTGCGAGCGCGATAAAAAGTATCGTTGCTTCCGGTCTCGACAGGCCGTAATTGAACACTGTTCCGTCAAAGAATGCCCAGAAGTTCGGTCTGGTGAAGAAGTCTTTGAAAAACAGCATCATATCGCCGAAGTTTGCCGCCCTGAAAGGCACCCATGCAATTGCGGTAAGAAGAAACGTCACCGCTATCCGTCCCGCCTTGTAAGAAAATGCCGTCGTATCGGTTTTTAAAAGAGCGTTAACCTTCGTTTTGACCGGACGTAAAAGATTGCCTACGATCTGATACACGCCGTGCAATCCGCCCCACAAAACATAGGTCCATGACGCTCCGTGCCAAAGACCGCTGGCAAGAAATGTAACCATTATGTTAAAGTATTTTCTTATCTTCGAGCATCTGTTTCCGCCAAGCGGTATATAAAGATAATCTCTGAACCAGGTGCTTAAGGATATGTGCCATCTTCTCCAGAAGTCCGAAATGCTGTCGGCGAGATAAGGCGAATTAAAGTTCTCGATTATATCAAATCCAAGAACATTGGCCGCACCGATCGCGATCAGCGAATAACCTCCGAAGTCACAGTATATCTGTATCGAAAAAGCAGCCATAGCCGCCAGGGTTTCAACAAATCCCACTGCCTGAAGGGAAGAATATACTCCGTCGACAAAGATTGATATCCTGTCGGCGATCACCATCTTCATGAACATTCCGTAACACATGAGAGTAAAGCCTTTTACGAACTTTTCGTAATCAAACATCTTCTCTTTTCCAACCTTCTGAATCTGAGTAAGAAGGTGTCCGCTTCTCTCGATGGGACCCGCAACAAGCTGAGGGAAGAAAGAAACAAACAACGCATAATTGATGAAGTTTCTTTCTGCCTTAATATCTTTTCTGTATACATCTACGGTATAGCCCAGGGCCTGGAAAGTATAAAAAGAAATACCTACCGGCAACACAAGTGAGAAGGGAGACGTTATGCTCCCTCCGTGAAAGATCTTAAGAACATGATTTATGTTGTTTAAAAGGAAATCAAAGTATTTAAATAGAAAAAGGATTGAAAGATTACTTATGAAACTTAGCGCAACAGCCAGTTTCTTAAGTGAGATCTTCTCGCATTTTTCGATAATGAGCCCGGCAAAATAGGTTATGAGTATCGATATCAGTATGAGTGAGGCATACTTAAGGCTCCAGCAGGAATAGAAATAAAAGCTTGCCAGAAGAAGCCACACTTTTTTGAATTTTCCGGGCATTGCATAGTAGAGACATGTGACACACGGAAAAAAGATCAGAAACTGAAATGAATTGAAGTTCATATACCTGTCTCCGGGTTAACAGAAATTATTGGTCGTTCTCTTTGTCGACTTCTTTGTAGTTCTTGCCGTGCTTGCCGTTTGGATTAACAAAGATGCACTTGAGAACCAGGCCCAGACCGCCGAATAAAAGCACGAATATCACCACCGTTGCAAACAGTGTTACGGGTCTCCAATATAAAGTCATGTTGGAGATCACATTTGCCAGGATGAGAACAAGGCTTAATGAAACACATAGTTTGGAAACAACGTTGTATTTGAAGAAAAGGAAAACAAGACTGGCAATGAGCGGAACAAAAACGATACCGTTCATACGTCTTCCGAACAAGGTTGTTTCAAAAAAATTTCCGGCGGTA
>JAEEGK010010617.1_pt1 | contig 21215 bp, 15 predicted proteins | sample 8958771 | NCBI WGS metagenome assembly JAEEGK01 (sample SAMN16246547, study PRJNA631951) | gut metagenome | biome: gut microbiome; feature: rumen; material: SC-attached | host: Bos | place: Iran: Karaj | collected 2018-10 | reverse complement strand
CATTGTCTGCGTCGTTTTTTTCACGTTCCTGCTGGGCACCTTTTTCTATACCTTTTTCAACGCCACTGGCTTCACCTTTCAAGAAGGCTTCAGCTTCGAGAACTTCGTATTCATGATGGTCGAACATGTTTGCCTCCAGTGCTTTCAATAATTATTCGAAAGTCACGTCTCCAGTTTTGCTTTAATCGCAAGGACGTCTTCTTCAGAAAGCTTCGAAATGCGCATAACTTTCTCAACGGAATCGCCTTCCGTAAGCATGCCAGCAGCCATTTCGCGAGCCATGGCATCAGCCCCTTCCGTACGGCCTTCTGCTCGGCCTTCTTCCTTGCTTTCATGAAGGTCATATTCGTAAGGCATATACTTGTTCCTTATGAGAGTGTCGGCCTTGTAATAAGACACCTGGTCGTTAATGTTTTGTGTTTCACGGGAGTCCGCATTCCTGGTTGCAAAATACTTCATGTAAGCCTTGACAACCGGATCTGTAAACGCCTCGTACTTCTTAAAGATAATAAATCCTGCAAGGCGAGAGAAGTGACCGACTTGTCAGGGCATTTCCGAGCCGCAGCGGATTTGGAGCGAAGCTCAAAAGTTTTTGTAAGAAAGGTCGTTCAAAGTGATACCAGGGTCTTCGCTTGCCCTATTTTCAAAGTGATAAACGGGAAATCCACCTCCAAAGATGTCCATTGGGCAAAGAAAAATGATGTATTGTTCCTTGAGGCTAGTATAAAAGCCGCCCTTAGAAAGGGCTACGCCGTCGCCTACGCTCTGGTAGTACCTAGCCCGCTGCGGAAGCTCCTTGGTGTCAACCATCTGCATCTCCAGATCAAAGGAACGAACCGTTTCTCCGTTTTCGTTAGTTTCCCGCGCGAAGACATCGTAGCGAACGCCCTTGTGCTTTACATCGTAGCTCAAGACCGCCTCCGGAACTGGAGTTTCCAGGTGATCGATTTTGATGTCCAGCAAGTGTTCGATGAATGGCTGCGCAATGTGCTTATTGCTGAATACGAGTCCGAACATAATCGGGTCGGTAATGTCAAGGTCGTCAAAAGACTTAATATTCATGAATATTCCTTTTCGTGTTAAATTTTGGGAAGTCCCTATTTGTTAACACGTATTTTCCCACGACTCAAAGCCCAATTTTTTGTAAAATATTTGTAAAAAATGTCTTTTTCCGTCCAGACGCCCCCGCCGCACACAAAAAACACCCGAATCCGACAGATTCGGGCACCAAAACATTTGAAAAGGTAAAATGAGTTCCGTTACTTCAAAGCAAGCATCGCCGAAATCACGCTGTCCGGGACATTCTGCGAACGAAGGTAATTGGCTCGCTTGGAGTCTCGAGCGGCATATTCAGCATCAGACTTTTCGCGTTCGTGCTGGACGCCATTCGCTTGGCCCTTCAGGAAGGCTTCTGCTTCGAGAACTTCGTATTCATGATGATCGAACATGTTTGCCTCCAGTGCTTTCAAAAGTTCAGGGTTCACGCGGCTTACACGCAAGCGTTCACGCGCATTCGCAAAGATCGGATCTTCCGTCTCGGGAACCTGGAGCGGTCCCCTAGAGATAAGCCTAAGCCAGAAATCTTCACGGGTTTTCACGCCCTTGCGCAGATTCAAGAAATTAGGCAGATCAATGATAATATACCTATTTTTCCGCGAAATGGGAAGGGCGTTCCCCGACTTGACTTCGTATTCGCTGTAGGTGGCCCAAACGTCCTTGTAAATATCCTTCGACTTGAGAATCGATTCATTGCAAAGCCAAATGGATACCGTTTCCGGAAGTTCGTAATAGCGGTACTTGCGTTCCTCGTCGGACAAACCCAAGAAATAAGGAGAACGATTAAACTCGTACTTGCCGCGCAGCGTGAGGTACGAATTGTAGAGCTGCAAACGGTCAAAAAAGAACGCATGAACCTTGTTCTGCATCTCGATATTCAGATACCGATTGTCCCGAGTATGTACCCAAACATCAAGGCGGGCGGAGTCGTTTTCCGGCATAAAGATGTCGATAGGCTTCTCGAATTCGTATTCGAGCTCAGTGATCTCGTGTTCATGATCCAGCTGGAGCAGGCTGTTGAGCACATCGCGGATCGTCTCCTTGTCATCCATCAAGATGCGGAAGGTTGCCGCGTATTTTGGCAACAAGAATTCCTCACCCCGCTCGTTCGTGACAATATACTTCTTGGTCGGCTGATTTACGTTTTCATCAGGCATATAAGTTTCCTTTCGTGTTAAATTAGGAGTAGTCCCTATTTGTTAACACGTATTTTTTGACCGCTCAAAGCCCGATTTTTTGTAAAATCTTTGTAAAATCAGCAAAAAGCCCGGCGTAAGCCGGGCTGATGCATTCACCTAGACGGTCCGCTCTCATTCTAGCAGCTTTTCGCAGTCTTGATGCAGGCGTTCTGGAGTTTCAGGATGATGTCACCGGAATCCGGTTCCATCATCATGTCAAATGTCGAGCGTATCGTAAAGCAGAAGTTATCGATATTGTAGGTGATGTCGAGCGGCGGAACGATGCACTTGTTCAGGTGATCGAGGATCAGCCTTTCGCGGGTGTAGTCTATCGCGTGGCGCACGTTGTCGTCGCTTTTTAGCATCAGCGAACTGAGATAGCAGTAATGCGTTTCGTAGGTATATTTTCCGGCAAGTTCCTTGGGAATGTACGAGATGCCGTCCATGCGGAGTACCGGCGAATTCTTGGTCAGGTTCCAGAACAAGAATCCCTTATACCCCGGCTCGTAAGACTTCGTATGCGTCGCCTCGCCCGAGGCCATAAATTCAGCGTACGCTTCCTTACGGGTAAAGTAACTTTTCATCGCCATGTCGTCTTCAGAAATGAACGCAGAGAAAATATCCCCGTACGGAGTTTTCTTGTAGAACTTACCCACGTGATAGACGCGTTTGATTTTGCCCTTCCCCGTTTTGGCGCGGTAGGTAATCTGCTTCGTCACATCGTTCTTGTTCGAGATCTGTTCCATCAGTTCTTGATTAACGATCTTGTAATCTTCCGGAACAATCACATTCCTAAAGCGTTCCCCGACAAATCCGCAGAATTCCTCGAAGCTTTCACATTCAAAGATATCGAGCGCACGGCCGTTCGCATAAAGGATTTTTCCGCTGCGGGCATTTAAAAGAACGACGCCTCCAGGCACATATTCCATATAGTTCAATGCAAGCTGTTGCAGCACTTCGGCATTCTTGATGGCGCCATCTATTTTCGCCTTGAGCATGCTCTTGTCCATAATGGGCAGGCGGATAAACTGATAGGCGCCCAAGCGAATACTTTCCTTCGCGAGTTCCAGATTGTCGGTCATCACGACAAACGGAATCTGGAGGCCGCGTCTTGCCTCGTGGAATTTCCGGATCATCTTGAATCCGTCCATTTTCGGAAGGACGGCATTCACAAGCGCAAGCGAAATGTTGTCGCCATAATCAAGCAGAAGTTTGAGAGCCTGTTCGCCATCCTGTGCAAGCAACAGATTGTAATCCGACCTTAAAATGCTATCGAGGAACGCCCTATTCTGCGGATTAGCCTCTACGAGCAGAACCGTCTTCGTATTTACCGGAAGCACCGCGTTCTTGTTATGAGAAGAACTATCGTAGGCACTCACATGCGTATTGCGGAACGACAAGTCATAAATGTGACAGCCGTTATTATCGGCAATCAGGCGTCCCTTCATAAAGACATACATTCCGCGCGTCACATAGGTCACCTCGCAAGGTGCCACATAGGCAGCCTTTTCCGCCTCGTGAAGCGTGTAGTATACCGGATTCTCGGGATTATTCGCTGCAGCCTCGACCTCGGCGAGGTCCGTAAAGCCAAGACTCTGGAGCTGTTCTTCATATTGCCTATTCGCAAATAGGAACTTGAATACCCCGTTCTCGCAAGACATGATTGCCCTAGGAGAATCTTCCTGGTAGTCGAGGCGTCCAATCTTCGAGTACACGGCACGGACATCCTCGCATTCAGCCATTATTCCGGAAGCATCCATATGCTTCATGGTATCCTTCAGCGGCTGCGGTTTTCCGTAATAGTAACCCTGGACTTTTTCACAACCGATTTGTTTCAGGAATTCCAGTTGCTCCCTGGTTTCGACTCCTTCGGCCAACGTCTTCAGGCCAAGGCTTTTCGCCATACGGACTGTCGAACTGATGATGATGCGGGAGACCTCATTGAAGTTCGAAAGGAACGCCATGTCAATCTTGAGTTCGTCGAACTTGTAATCCTTGAGAGTATTGAGCGACGAGTAGCCGCTGCCGAAATCGTCCATCCAGACTTCGTAACCCACCAGGCGGAACCTTTCGATTTCAAGCTGGATGTAGGAATCCGAAGCCATGATGCTTTCCGTAATTTCGACACGTATGTAGTCTCGCTTAATCCGGTACTTCATCAGGGCCGATTCAACCACATTAAAGATATCGCAACCGATAAAGTCAAGGCGCGATAGGTTGAATGAAACCGGCACTATCGGGCGGCCCTGGTCCAGCTCCTCGCGAAGTTCCCTACAGACCTGTTCGATGATGTAGCTGTCGAGCTTATGGATCTGGCGCGATTCCTCGAGCGCCCCGATAAACACACCCGGATTCAAGAATCCATTTTGCGGGTCGATCCAACGGGCAAGCGCCTCCATGCCGCAGAACGTTTCCGTAATTGTGCGCACCACGGGCTGGTAGTAGACCTTGATATAGCCGTTCGCAATCGCCTCGTCAATATGGTTCACCACGTAGTTCTGCAAGATGAGGTCTTTGTGCAGTTCCTCGTCGTAATAGCGGATAAAGTTGTCGCCCTTTTTCTTCTGGATGTTGCAGGCCAGTTTCGCCTTTTCGCTCGCATCCAGGAACACACCAAATTCTTCGATATTGCAGATGCCGACATAGAGGTCCATCGAAATCTTGGAAACGGTTCCCTTGACACACTTGCGGATAATGTTCAGCTTGTCTTCTATTCCGCTAGAATCCGCAACGACGGCGAAATGGTCGTTGGAGAAACGGCAAATCAGGTTGTCGGGGAACTGCTTCTTGATGCATGAAGCGAAATCGATCAGGAACTCGTTTCCCTGGTTAAATCCGTTTGCACTATTGTAGAGTTTCATCCCCACGATGTCGAAGAATACGAGAACCGGAGATCCCCCCGCGTTCCGGATGTCCTCCACGTAGTTTTCGCCGCACAGGCGGCCATATTCCATATTCGGGAGACTAGTCAGCGGATCGAAATAACGGTCGGCATGTTCACATATTCGCAAGAACACGGAATTTTTCCCGCGCCAGGAAATCTGCGACACACTCATAATCAAGTCTTTGCCGGTACGCGGATTGCGGACGACCGTCTCTCCCCTTTCGATAACATCGTCAACAGATATCCGATCGCGTTCTTCGGGCGTAAAGAAATATTCTTCGACCTTGATTCCCGAATCAAACGTCCTCACCGGTTTCCACACCTGTTCCACCGAGGCACTCACCATGTAGATTTCATGCGTATCCGCGTTGAAGATCACAAACGGGTCCACCTTGTCCGTATTCAGGAACTCAACGACACCCTCTTCGAAATCGCTTCGCGAGCCTCCGTTGGACTCCAGTGCAGCAGTCACGTCATCATAAACGACAACGGCGCATTTCGTACCATCTTCGAGATAGCGGTGGTACCCTACGGCGTGAACCGTGCGATAATCTTTCCGGCCAAAAAGCTTTTGACGGTAAACGACATCGTAACATCCGTCCTCGATTTTCGAAAAATCCTTGGCCTTGGTCGCCACGTAAATGACATCTTCCTGGTGGACGTCCCGGTACATGTCTTCATCGAGAAAGCGCACCAGGTCTTCGCGGGTCTTTCCCGGGGCCTGCCAACGGACAAGCCCGTCAGAGACAAGTACAGTCCGAGCCTTGCCGTCCACATGCCGATAGACCGCGAGCGGGACCCCGGACTTCTCCAATTCCAGCCTCAAAACCTCAGGTAGATTACAGGACACATTCAATGACATCGCCATAAACCAAACAAAAATGTTATTTAACACTTAAAATAATATAATAAACTCTAAAAAGCAATCATATTTACACGCTATTCCTGTAAAATGCCCCGAAAACGGGGTTCTCGTGTAAAAAAAACGAGCGAAGACAATAACGGCCTTCGCAAATACAAAATGGCCGCCCCACGAGGGAGCGACCAATTTTAAAAGCCTGTACCAGATAGCATTCAGAGTGCCAAAGGCACGACCTCACGCCTCACTAGCTCAAACCTCTTAGTTACCGCGTTCGAAGCGGATGAAGTTCACGACCTTCAGGCTGGAAAGACCGAGCTGCTTGGCAACGACTTCCTGGAGGTAGTCCTTGACGCTGAGCTTCTTCGGGTTCTTTTCGGACATGAAGAATTCCTGGTCTTCGAGAACGATTTCCTTGAGCACCTTGGCGACGCGGCCGTCAATCTGGCGCTGCAGGAATTCGGGCTTCGGAGCCTTGCCGGAAGCTTCGATCTGAGCCTTGGCAATTTCCTTTTCCTTTTCGATCGTTTCAGCCGGAACTGCAGCATCGTTCAATGCAACCGGAGCGAAAGCAGCGGCCTGCATAGCGATGTCCTTAGCGGCAGCCTTGAGGGCAGCTTCGTCGGCAGAGCCTTCGTAAGCGAGTTCGGTGATCACACCGATCTTGCCCTTCATGTGGCTGTAAACGCCAAACACGGAGTTTGCAGTCTTCTTCATTTCGGCGAACTTGCGGAAGTCGATGTTTTCCTGGATCTTGACGAGCACGTCCTGGAGCACATCGTTGATCTTCTTGCCATCGACAACGGCGTTCTTGAGGTCTTCGACAGAGGCGATAGCCTGAGTTTCGACAGCCTTCACAGCCATGTTGGCGAGAGCGACGAAGTCGTCGTTGTTGGAAACCGGTTCAGTTTCGCAAGAGAGTTCGAAAGCAGCAGCCTTGTCGGCGGTTTCGATGAGGTAGATGCGGCCTTCCTTAGCGGCCTTGTCAGCGCGCTTGGCGGCAACAGCAGCACCCTGCTTGCGGAGGAGTTCAACGGCCTTGTCCATGTCGCCGTCAGTTTCGGTGAGGGCCTTCTTGCACTGCATCATGCCCACGCCAGTCTTCTGACGGAGTTCGTTAACGAGGGAAGCGGTAATCTGCATATTACTTTTCTTCCTCGCCGTTGTCGAACTTCTTAGCTTCTTCCTTTTCGGCCTTCTTGTCAGCAGAACGCTTTGCAACGTTAGCGGCAATGTAGTCAACGATGAGCGTGAGGGACTTCACGGCGTCGTCGTTAGCCGGAATCGGATAGTCCACGAGAGTCGGGTCGACGTTCGTGTCGCAAATGCCGATGATAGGAATGTGGAGGCGGCGAGCTTCAGCCACGGCGATCTTTTCGTGAGCGAGGTCGGTCACGACGAGGAGGCCCGGGAGGTTCACCATTTCACGGATGCCACCGAACACGGAAAGGAGCTTTTCGCGTTCGCGGTTCTTGTCGAGGACTTCCTTCTTGGAGAGGGCCTGGAAAGTACCATCAGCTTCCATAGCGTCGATCTTGTCAATCTTCTTGATGGACTTACGGACGGTCTGGAAGTTCGTGAGCATACCACCGAGCCAGCGGTTGGTCACGGAGAACTGGTTGCAAGAAGCAGCAGCGTCGAGCACGCACTGACGAGCGGTCGGCTTGGTGCCAACGAAGAGCACGGTCTTGCCAGATTCAGAAATCTTGGCAGCGGCCTTGGCGGCTTCTTCAAGGAGTTCACGAGTCTTGGAGAGGTTGAGAACGTAGATGCCGTTCTTTTCAGCCAAGATGTAGGGTTTCATTTTCGGGTTCCAGCGCTGAGTCTGGTGACCAAAGTGGGAGCCTGCAGCAAGCAGATCTTCGACAGAAGGCAGATTTGCCATAATGTATTTTCCTTTTCGGTTGTTACTACCCGGACTGCAATTAAGCCGCGAAGCGATGCCCGAACCTAGGGGTGTGGACCTCGCCACCGAAGCGACTCTCGCAAGCCGGTGATTGGTTTTACCCGGGCGTAATTACCCGAGCGGCGCAAAATATAGCTAAATTTGCGCCCATGGCAAGTAAAAAGAAGATTCTCGTGATGGTTGCAAGCCCCAAAAGGGAACGCAGCGGAACCCTGATTCCCACCAAGGCGTTCGTAGAAGGCCTGGAAGAAAACGGCGACTACGAAACGGAATACCTTTTTATCGACAAATTGAATATCAAGCCCTGCCGCGGTTGCCTGAGCTGCTGGGGTCGTGAAGACGGCAGCTGCTTCATGAAGGATGATGACATTCCTATGGTACGCGAAAAGCTCATCAATTCGGATATTGTCATCTGGAGTTTTCCGCTGTTCCTTTTCAGCATTCCGGGACAGATGAAAGTCCTGATGGACCGCATCGTAGGTATGGTTCACCCCTACATGGGCCAGAAGCTTAAGGAAGGCGCCACGGCCATGAACTCGCACTTGCACGGGCTGCAGTTCCAGAAAGAAGGCCAGAAGATCATTCTGCTTTCTAGCTGCGCCTGGATGGACCTGGACGTCGTCTACGAACCTATCCGCAAGCAGTTCGACATTATCTTGGGGCATGAGGGCTACACGCTCATTGCCTGTCCGCAGATGCGCGCACTCGACCATCGCGGCGGCCCCCGCCGACTGAACATGCTGCGCGAAAAGTACAAGAAAGGCGGCGCAGAACTCGCCACCACCGGTAAACTTTCTCAAGAAGCAATCGACCTGATGCAGAAGCCGATCTTTAGCGACGAAGCCTACGAGACGCTGGTCGTGGAATTCGTGACGCACATGTTCGACCGCGACGACAACTTCTAAATCAGATTCCTATGGGGTCTGCCCGAACCAATACGTCATATACAAACGGAAGCGCAATTCGCTGATGTCTGTCGACTTGTATTTATCGGTTTCCTTGAACATTCCCAGGAACTCGTAGCCGGCTCTTAAGCCGAATTCAAAGCCGTCATATTTCCAGCCAAAAGCAAACATCGCATCAAGCCAAAAATCGTTCGCATAGTCTATTTCATCATCTGAGTAGATTTCATCGTCGTCTAATTCGACTTTTTCTTCGACAAACGGGAACCGAAAACACGGGCCCACCGCCACGAAAAAATTGTCCGTCGCAAAATAGTCCCACAACACGGTAATTTCCCAAGCATTCGTCATGACAGAATCCTTAACCGTGCGGTGCTGGTATTCATATTCGCTAGAAAAACCGAAAGCACCATCGACACCTAGATCCACAAGCACCGACATTCTGCTTGCCACAGGGAACGCCATTCGGAAAGCAACACCACCCCCAGCCGACCTGTTGTCGTCGTAAAGGTCAGCGTCTTCCCCGGTCATATAAGACGGTCCAAGGCCCAACATGATGCCCATGCTGAATTTTTGGAAAGCCCCGACACCAGCCAAGGCGGGAGTTGCGAGAAGCAAAGACAGAAGAATGATGACAATTCTATTTCGCATAGCTCTCCACCGGGATTTCAACGGCACGATCATTCACTCCGCCGGACAGAACAAGCGAATCGGGAAGCGGCTCTACATTCAAGTACACGATTTTCTGAACGGGCACGTTCAAGAATTGCGCTATCTCAAAAGAATCCTTCATTTCAAAATTGATGTCCATAGGCTCCACGGCAATTGCCCCCGGTTCTACGGCCCAGTAATGTTCGGTATACGAAGTATCTACCAGAGTCACGGATTTCTGCTGAACAGTATTCGCATTATTTTTTTCGAGGACGGCACTTATATCTATAGAAAGTGCGGCACGATTTTTCTTGGCATCCGAAACAGAAAAGCTGATTTTTCCATTTTTGTCGGCATAAAGAATGTCTTTAATGACGATGGTCGTGTCATGCTTAACCCACTCGTCTCCAACATAATAGCCCGTCAGCGTAACCGTATTGATAGAGTCTTTCGACTTGTTCAGGTTCATTACGGACGGCACGTATGTATCTCCCTTCATGTAAGGAATATCATCCTGTAAATACGACATCAGGGATTTAGTCTCTCCCGTATTCTCGTTCTTGACTTGCAACGTAAGGAACGAGGCTTCCTTAAACCCATAGTAGGTATCAAAATAGGAACAGCCCGTATTAGGGTTACAGCCACTCAGTTCGGATTTTTTCAACAAAAAATTGCCCAGTACGATTCCGCAATTTTTCGACTTGGAATCAACGCGGCAACGCAATGCAAAGTGAATAGAGGAAAAGTCCGTAAGGAGCACCTCGTTTTCCTTTTCTTCCATGGTGATATAATGAACATCACCACCTGAGCTACAGGCCGCAAGCAAAAAAGAGACTGAAAATAAAAGGGCTAACTTTTTCATCACAAATAAATATAAGCTAAAAAAGTCCGAGAAGCAAATTTATTTGTAAAAAAAGGCCTCCGCAAAAGCGGAGGTCTTGTGAGCCTCAAGCGATTCGTATCAACGAATCGTGGAGGCGAAAGTGAGGCGATATCATATTCCTGGATTTGCAACAGAGCCGAACGGTCTTGTAATAACAGAAAAACCCTGGCATAGCCAGGGTTTTTCGTAATAGCAATTTCGCAGATTAGCGCTTGCTGAACTGGAAGTGCTTACGAGCCTTCTTGCGGCCGAACTTCTTACGTTCAACGGCACGAGAGTCGCGAGTCATGAGGCCTTCCTTCTTGAGGGCGGGCTTGACTTCGGCGTCGTTAGCAACCAGGGCGCGGGCAATGCCGAGACGGACAGCGCCCATCTGGCCAGCGATGCCACCGCCACGAGCGGTAACTTCGACGTCCCATTCTTCCGCGTTGCCGAGGATGGCGAACGGAAGGTTAGCAATCATGTTCTGCACTTCAGAATGGAAGTAATCCTTGAAATCACGACCATTGATAGTGCGCTTGCCGGAACCCGGCTTCAGGATCACAGCGGCGATGGCATTCTTACGACGGCCAGTGCCACGGTAGATCTTCTTGTTCTTTGCGGTAGCGATAGAGGTATCCTCCGTTCTTAAAGTTCTACAACTTCAGGTTTCTGCGCGGCGTGCGGATGTTCGGCACCGGCATAGATTTTGAGCTTCTTGATCATCTTGTGACCGAGAGCGCTGTGCGGGAGCATGCCCCAGATGGCAGCTTCGAGCGGTGCAGTCGGGTGCTTTGCAGACAGGTCGGCAAAGTTGATCCAGCGTTCACCGGCAATGTGACCGGTGTGGTGGAAGTACTGCTTCTGCAGGTTCTTGTTGCCGGTAACAGCAACTTTTTCAGCGTTGATCACAACCACGAAATCGCCAGTGTCGACGTTCGGGGAGAAGATGGCCTTGTGCTTGCCCATCAGGAGCTTTGCAACTTCAGAGGCAACGCGACCCATAGGCTTATCGGCGGCGTCCACAAGCTTCCACTTGTGTTCGACGTTCTTCGGGTTTACCGTAATGGTCTTCATGTAAATCCTTTATTAGTTATTCCGGGGCCGAGTTGCCCCGTGAAATGCTGCGCTAAATTTAGAAGAATATTTTAGGGTTTGCAAGGGTAAAAAAGTACGTTTTTTCAAAAAATCCGCGTCGTTTTAGGCATTTTTATTCTATCAATTAATAGAGTTATACTAATTGATATGGTAAAAATTACATTTTTCACCTAGGAAGGGAAGTCCCCGATCAAGTCGGGGTAGACAAAAAGTCCCGAAGCGCATGCTTCGGGACCTATCTTACAATACCCTTTAATTTTAAGCGGGCTTTTATCTAGCCACCCTTACGGACTGCATCTTGCCTGTGGTGCGGCTGCGCAGGTAGTAGATGCCGGAGCTCTTCACAGCACTGGAGTTCTGGAGGATTTCCTTGGCGGCATCGAAACCGTAGGCAGTGAGCACGCCCATGTGGACACCGTTCTGGTCGAACACGTGGTAGTCCTGACGGGCGTTGTTGTCGACGAATTTAGCTGTCTGAACAATCGGAGCTATGCCCGAACCTTCGATCTGGAACCAGTCGACGTCGATATAGCCCTTGGCAACTTCCATGGTGAGGATCTGTTCGCCCTTTTCAAGCGTAATCGAACCGGAAACTTCCTCAAAGGAAGTCCAGGAAGAACCAGTGTATTTCAACGAATCAGATACAACCTTGTCTCCGACCTTGAATACCACAGCTCCATTGCCATCTGCAGCAACAGCCGCTTTCAATTTAAATGTTCCAGCTTCAGCAGCATTTATCGTATACTGGAAATAGTTTCCCGTAGGATTGCAACCGAGAACAAGGCCGCCGTTCTTTTCGCCAATCTTTACAGACGTGCCCTTTCTATATTCCGTATTCCAGGAATCATCGCAATCGCCAGAAACGGAATAGGAGTTATTGCCCTTGCCCTTTCCCGGGATGTCGAAGTCTTCGGCTTCAATCTTGGATGACAAATTGAATGCCAGGCCCTTGAACGGCTTCTGCGGTTCGGGTTCAACAGGCGTCACCTCACCAGTTGCAAGTCCCGTGGTGTTGACGCCCTTGTTCGACGCGAGATACTCCTTGAGCCAGGTCATGGCCGGACGGTCCTTGTTGTCCTTGATAATACCGGATGTACCGTCGTTCCATGTAGCGCCGTAGATATAGCCCCAAATGGTGATACCGGCAATATGTTCGTTCTCCATGAAGTAGGAAATCTGTTCGGAGTAACACTTCTTCTGGACATTGTCATCATTTGTGAAAATATCGTATTCACTGATGAACAGCGGAATCTGGGTCTTGTTCCAAATTTCTTCGATGGTACTCTTCAGAGTGCTGAGGCTCAAGCAGGAGCCACCACCACCGGTACCGCCCTGGCCACCGCCCTGGCTCATCATGTCATGAGCCTGCAAGCCGTAGGCATCCACCGGAGCACCTGCTTTCACTAGCTTCTGAATAAGGTCGATACCTTCATTCTTCTGCCACTGCACCGTGTTGTAGTCGTTATAGATGAGGATTGCATCCGGCCAACGTTCGCGGGCCATCTTGAATGCCGTTTGCACGAATTCATAGTTGCCGTTATCGCCACCGAGGGCTGCAATAATGTTGTTATTGCCTTGCGGGCCGTAATTGGAATGGTATTTACCGCCCGACTTGATGGCTTCGTTCACCACGTCGATCATTTCGAGATCGGGGTAATGATTCTTGACGGCATCCATCCAGTTGGTGATGGCCTTCCTGGTTTCGTCAGCACTGAGACCATTCAGCCAGTTCGGGTACTGGGAACCCCACACGAGAGCATGAAACTTGAAGTGTCCGCCGTTGTTCTTTGCCCAGTTAAATGCAGCATCACAACCACCCCAGTTGAATTTGCCGCGAGTGCCTTCGATAGAAGCCCACTTACATTCGTTTTCTGCTGTAATCTGGTTCCAGAGTTGCGTAAAGTCGCTACGAACCTGGGTACGAGTTGTAATGTTACCGACGAACTTGGCTGCTCCGTCGGCTAGTCCTGGGCCTGCAAAAGAGAAGGTTGACATCGCAAACGCGACTGCAGCAACCTTCGTTGCTGTAGAGATTACCTTTTTCATAATCCGCATCCTTTTTGAGTTTTATCCCAAAACCTCTATAAATATATTCTCTTAAGGTTGCCCCATGCTGTAAAAAAAATTATTCAAAGCGTCATTTTTTCGCTTAATTTCGTAAATAAGAAAAAAAACAAGTCCCGAAGCATTCGCTTCGGGACCCGTTGTTTGGTGTATTGAGTTTTTAAAGATTACTTGATGATGCGAACAGACTGCATCTTGCCCGTGGTGCGGCTGCGGAGGTAGTACACGCCGGAGTTCTTGACTTCGTTAGAAGTCTTGAGAATTTCCTTGGCGGCATCGAAACCGTAAGCAGAGAGCACGCCCATGTGAACACCGTTCTGGTCGAACACGTTAAAGTCCTGACGGGCATTGTTGTCAAGCTTAAGGTTCTGCTGCACGAGCATCGGATCACCCGGATCGCTCGACACATCGCCCTTCACGAAGTTGATGTAGTCGATATCGAAGTATTCCTGCGTCACATCGAGGCGGAGCACATGCTTGCCGGCAGAGAGAGTCACCTTCTTCTTCACGTCGGAGAAGTCGTCGTAGCTTTCACCCGTAACTTCAAATTCAGCGACAACCTTGCCATCGATGGAGAGGGTGAATGCGCCCGTACCCTGGGTTGCGACAGAAGCGACTGCAGTGTAATCACCTGCTTCGGCAACGTTGATCGTGTATTCATACCAGTCGCCGGTATTGTTGTAGCCGAGAGCAACGCCCGTAGCCTTCTTGTAAAGGTCGGCACCGGTATCCTTACGGTAGTCGCTATCGCCATGGTTTTCGGAATCGTCGCCATAGGATTCGTTGCTCGTACCATCTTCGTTCTTGCCCTTGCCCGGAACGTCGAAGTCTTCGATTTCAATCTTGCCCGGAACAGCGAGAGCTTCACCCTTGAACGGAGTCTGCGGTTCGGGTTCAACCGGAGTGACAACGCCAGTGTTGAGGCCCGTCGTGTTGACACCCTTGTTCTTGGAGAGGTAATCCTTGAGCCATGTCATGGCGGCACGGTCCCTACCGTCCTTGATGATACCGGAGCATCCACCAACATTGCCGCATTTCAGCCAGGTATTGCCAAAGATATAGCCCCAGATGGTAATGCCCGCAATATATTCCGTTTCCATAAAGAACGAAATCTGTTCGGAGTAGCACTGTTTCTGGACATTGTCATCGGTGCTAGCGATATCGTATTCAGAAATGAACAGCGGTATCTGAGTCTGGTCATAAATCTTTTTGATAGTGCTCTTCAAGGTGTTGATCGCCAAGCAGGAGCCGCCACCACCGGTACCACCAGCGCCACCACCCTGGCTCATCATGTCGTGAGCCTGCAAGCCGTAACCATCGACCGGAGCACCAGCTTTCTTAATTTTTTGGATAAGGTCGATACCCTGGTCTACATTCCACTGAACAGTATTATAGTCGTTATAAATCAAGATTGCCTTCGGCCAACGTTCGCGGGCCATCTTGAAAGCAGTGACCACGAATTCGTAGTTGCCGTTATCGCCACCGAGAGCTTGAATGATATTAGTGCTCGGATAGTCGGAATGGTAGTTGTTATTGCCGGTACGGATAGCTTCGTTCACCACGTCGATCATTTCGAGATCGGGGTAATGCTTGGCAACGGCATCGAACCATTCCGTAATAATTTCCTTTGTTTCGGAGGCACTCTTGCCCTTAATCCAGTTCGGATACTGGGAACCCCACACCAAAGCGTGGAACTTGAAATGGCCACCGTTCTGCTTTGCCCAGTTGTAAGCGTTATCGCAACCGCTCCAGTTGAACTGACCACGGCCAGTGTTGATAGAGCCCCACTTACATTCATTTTCGGCCGTAATCTGGTTCCAGTAGGTACCGAAATCAGAACGAACCTGACCGTTAGTTGTAATGTTACCGACAAACTTGGCTGCACCATCGGCGAGACCAGGGCCGGCGAAAGAGAAGGTTGACGCTGCGAGAGCAAGCACCAAAGCCTTTGTCGTTGTAAAAAGAGGCTTTTTCATACCACACATCCTTTTTTTGTTTTTTCGGTTTCATCCCAAAAACCATTATAAATCTATTCCCAAAAAAGTCCGTTTTCTCACCAACAGGACGGATTGTCATGGACAATATGTCCATGACAACGTAAAGAAAAACAAACACGTTCCGGGGCATCCGCCCCGGAACTCGTTGTTTGGTGTATTGGATTTAAAATTACCTAGAAACTCTCACGGTCTGCATCTGGCCTGTGGTACGGCTGCGCAGGTAGTATACGCCCGAAGACCTGATGGCGCTAGAAGACTTGAGCAAGTCGGCAGCGGCATTGAACCCATAGGCCGAAATCAGACCCAAGCGGTTACCCTGCATGTCGAACACGTAGTAATCCTGGAGAGTATTGCCGCTAAATTCAATGTTCTTGACAATAGAGGTTTCCTGTTCCGGATTTTCAATCGGTTCAGGGTCGGCGGCATCCTTGCCCTTCACGAAGGTGAAGTAGTCCACGTCGAACCAGGCACCGGTTACATCCATGCGGAGGACATGCTCGCCTTCCGGGAGAGTCACGTTAGCTTTGACCTTGTTGTAGTCGTCGTAATTTTCTTCGCCAGACGTGGCGGCAGGGACAGAAATCTTTTCGGTAAGAGCCTTGCCATCGAGAGAAAGCTGGAAGCTAGAGGTAGAACCTGCGGCAGCCACGGCGGCAAACATCGTGTAGTCACCCGCTTCCTTCACGTTCACGGTCCATTCGAGCCAGTCGCCTTCGCTGTTGTAGCCCACAATCACGCCAGTCGCCTTCTTGTAAAGGTCGACGCCCGTATCCTTGCGGTAGTCGCTATCGCCGTGATTTTCGGAATCATCGCTATAGGACTGGTTGCTCGTGCCGTCTTCGTTGACGCCCACTCCCGGGATATCGAAATCTTCGGCTTCGACCTTACCCGGGAGCGAAATCGCCTCGCCCTTGAACGGAATCTGCGGTTCGGGTTCAACCGGCGTGAAGGTCACGTCGTTTTTACCCTTGCTTAAGTTGTTCGCAAAATATTCTTCGAGCCAGTTCATGGAAGCGCGCTTGCGGCCATCTTTTTCGATGAGGCCGGTGTTTGCAACCCAGGTAGAGCCGTTGATATAGCCCCAAATGGTAATGCCCGCGACCCAGGGAGTTTCCCACATGAACGGAATCTGGTTTGCGTAATCGTTTTTCTGCTTGGTATCGTCCGCTTCGCCGATATCGTATTCCGAAACGAGGAGCGGGAGGCCCGTCTCGTTATGGATTCGAGTCATCTTGCTTTCGAAATCGCTCTTGCTCATGCCCTTGCAGTCGTGAGCCTGCTGACCGTAGGCATCGACCGGAGCACCGTTCTTGACGATGGTCTGGATAAGTTCGATACCTTCGTTGATCTGCCAGGAGAGCGTATTGTAGTCGTTATAGATAAGCACAGCCTTCGGCCAGCGTTCGCGGGCCATCTTGAAGGCGTTCGTAATAAAGTCGTACTGGTGCTTGCCATTCACCACGCGGTCGCCGCCGAGGGCTTCGATAATGTAGGAGCCGCCGCATTCGGTATCGTCGGTACTGTGGCCTTCGGCACCTGCAGCAGGCTTACCGTAACCGGAGTGGTAGTTGTCACCGGCCCAGATAGCCTCGTTCACCACGTCAATATATTCGAGATCCGGGAACTTTGCCGCAACGGCATCAAACCATTCGGTAATGTACTGCTTGGTCTTTTCTACCGTAATGCTCGGGTTCTTCTTCTTGCAGAGGAAGTTCGGGTACTGCGACCCCCAAACGAGGGCGTGGAACTTGAAGTGACGTTCGCCCGGTTTTTCCTTGGCCCACTTGTAGGCGCTTTCGCACTTGTCGAAGTTGTCCCAGGCGAACTTGCTTGTACCGCTGTTGCCGTTAGAAAGGGAATGGATAGAGCCCCACTTACAGCCGTTTTCGGGAGTAATCTGGTTCCAATATTGAGCAAAGTCGCTACGAATCTGACCGCCCGTAGTAATATTGCCCAAAAATTTTGCACCGCCATCGGCCATGGCTGCGTTAGCAACGGTCGCAAAGCCTGCAATGGCTGCAATAGCAAGAGAAAGGGAAAGTCTTTTCATAACCAACATCCTTTAAAAACGTGAACACCATAAGCAAAAGTACCTTACAAAAGGGGGCTTTTACCCTGTCAAAGGCAAGTTTCCTTGGACAATAAATCCACGCTCCCCAAACAAAAAAAAAGACGCACAAAACACTTTTTACACGGAAATGTGTAAGATTTATTAATGGTTTCATAAACTTTACGCAAAATACATTGCATTTTCGCAATAATTGTGTAAATTTATTTAAGAAGTAAAACAAAAGGGTATCATAAAAAGGAGTATTTATGCGTAACCCCAAATTCGCAAGTATCGCTAGCCTGGCACTGTTCGGCTTGTTCAGCAGCCAGGCATTCGCCTGGAGCATTGACGGCGTGGTCAAATCCAAGGTTTCTGGCCGTTTGCTCGGCGGAGTTAAAATCAGTACCTTTAACTTCGGTGGCTATGAAACGACCAGCGCAGAAGATGGAACATTCCGCCTCAGTGGCGACGGCACCACCGCTATCGCAAGCACCAAGGCTTCTAATGTAGCCCTCCATATGGAAGGCAACATGCTCACCATCTACAATGCGGACGCACGTTCCCTCAGCGTGTCCGTGATCAACTCCCTTGGCAAGGTTCTCAAGAAGAACAACATCGAAAACGTCCAGGGAATCGTCTCCCTCGACTTGGGCAAGCTTGCAAAAGGCGCGAAGTTCATCCGCGTCAGTGCAGACAACCGCAACAGCACCTTTATGTTGACCGACAAGGGTGCAGTCAAGGCTCTCAAGAAAGAAGGCGACCTGTTGCCGATGCTCCAGTTCGCGCTGGATGGTTATGCCAACTTTGTCTACCAAATGAAGAGCGAATCCGAGACCGGCGTGACCATCGAAATGGTAAGGCCCTCTGCCGACGCTTCTTCCAGCTCGGGAAACGGCGAGCAACCGAAATCTTCTGGTTCTGTTGTACCGCCGAAGTCTTCTAGCAGTTCCGGCAGCGACGAACCTATCGTAGTCGACTGCTCCGGCAAGACTGTAAAATCCAACACAGACGAGACAATAAAATTGACCGTCCAAGGCAGTTCTGGCCAACGCTCATTCATCATGCACGTGCCGAGCACTTACAAGGGCGACAAGCCTGTCCCGCTGTTCATTGACTACCACCCGATTGGCGGCAGCAGCGAAGGTCAGATGAAGGATACGAGGTACAAAGCGCTCACCGACAAGGAAGGCGTCATCGCGCTCTACCCGCAAGGCACCACCAAAACGATGGGCCCGGGTTGGAACGTCGGTCCTTGCTGCTCCAACGACGACGACATTGAGTTCACTCGCGCAATGATCAAGTATGCCAGAGAAAAAGCCTGCATCGACCCGCAGCGTATCTACGCAGCAGGCTTCTCCATGGGTGGCGGCATGAGTAACCACGTGGCCTGCATGATGTCCGATGTCTTCGCTGCGGTTGCTCCGGCAGCTATGGACCTGAACAGAACCAACAGCGCCAAGTGCACGAAGGCACGTCCGATTTCTGTCATCAACTTCCGCGGCACGGGAGACCCGGTCTGCAAATACCAAGGTGGAGACAGTGGCTACAACGATGGCTTGAACTTCCTCGGCGCCGAAGGCACCTTCAAATATTGGGCAGAAGCAGACGGTTGCACCGGTTCTCCGGTCAAGAACTCCGACGGTTGCGACGAATACTCCAACTGCCGTGACGGCGTGAAGGTCGTGCTCTGCACCAAGCAGAACGGCGGTCACGAACAGGGCGACGGCAACATCGGCTGGCCGTTCCTGAAGCAGTTCACGCTGCCCGCCAGCTTCGTGAAGTAAAGCTTCTCTCTCAAACGAATCTTAGTACTCCTAAGAATACCTCCTAAAAACCAACCAAAGAATCTCCCGCTTGCGCGAGAGATTCTTTTTATATAAACAGCCGATGGGGTATGAGCACTCCAAAAGGTTAATCAGCCATCGGCTGTCCTTCGTCTCGACGGCAAGCTTTTGCTTGCCGCCTCAACTCGGCGCTTAATTAAAGCGACCAATGACGTTTGAGAACTCCAAAAGGATTAGCCATCGTCCGTATGCATAAAAGAAACCCCTCGCTTGCGCGGGGGGTTCCTTTGGTTGCATGGAGTCATGAAGTGTGTGTTGGCATGCAACGGCGGTTAGCGCACTTGGACGCGCTGCGTGCGGCCGGCGGTGCGGACGAGGTAGACACCGCTGGCGTAGCCGGCTTGCTTAAGCGTAGCGGTCAGCGATTCGGCAGTGGTGGCACCGCGGTCGGCACGGCCGAGGAACTTGCCTGTTGCGCTAAAGACCTCGTAGCTTGCGTTTGAATGCTGGAGGGCGGGAGCGGTCGCAAAGCGCATCGTGTTTTGCGACGGGTCCACGAATTCGAGCCAGTCGAGGTTCACGTAGTTACCCACAATTTCGAGCTTGAGCACGTGTTCGCCTTCGGTAAGGTTCACTTTGCCTGCTTCAAGAACCGTATAGGTATCAAAGCTGGAGCCTTGCGATACGATGATGTTGTCTGTAACGGCATTGCCATCGACATAGAGCTTGAAGCCCGCATTTTCAGAAGTGGTGGCATAGCTTGCATTCACAGCGTATTCGCCCGACTTGGCCACCTTCACCGTGTATTCGAGCCATTCGCCTTCTTGCGTGTAACCGATGGCGTAGCCATTGCCCGCTTTAACGATATCGACAGCGTCGTCGCGGTATTCGCCGCCCTTGTTGTCATCGTCCTTGTCAAGGTAAGCCTTGCCCGAGCCTCCCACATCGTAATTTTCGACTTCGATCTTGCCCGGGATTGCGGCGGCGACATCCTTATAAGGCGCCTGAGGAATGATCGATGTAATGTACACGCGATAGCCGTACTTGGTATTCGTGATATTCACCGGCACCGTAATCTTGCCGTCGTTCACGTCATATTCCTTGCTAGACACAGGCGTTGTAGAAGGCACGGCCTTGTCCTTGTTTTCCCACACGACGTATTCGACATCGACATTCACCTTGTTGCCAAAGGCAGCCGGAATGCCGGAGATGTTCACGTTTACATCGCCTTTGGTGTTGCCGCCGAGCACGATGCTTGCAAAGCCCTTCTTTTTGTCGAGAGCCGCAAAGCCATCTACTCCATCGCTCTTGTCATTAGGAGGCGTCACCTTGGCCATGTAACCGCTCATATCGCCGTACCACTTGTATAGCCACCAACCGCCACCACGTTCATTGTTGGAGGTCAGCAAGCTTCCCAAACGACCCGGAAGTGGTACGAACCACCAAGAAATCATAGCGCTCTCAACCCCGTAGCGTTCAAACTTGGCGATAAACGGCACGGAAACGCCGGGGCAGCCTTCCTCGGAATGTTCCTCGGAGGAATACTCGTTGATGCTGATGCCGCGGGGCGACACGCCATACTTCTTTTCAAGACTGCGGTAGTTCTCCACGGCGCCCACGAAGCCACCGCTACCCCACTGGTGCCAGCTGATCACGTCGGGCATGCAGTTGTTGGCCGAGCAGTACTTCACGAAGGCTTCCATGCGCGAAGAATTGTACCAGGAATACGACGGACCGATTATCTTTGCAGTCGGGTCCTTCTCGCGGATGAGCTGGTAGGTCTGTTTCCAGAGCACCGAATTGAAGTCACCGTTCTCGTTTTTCCAAGTACCTTCCGGTTCGTTCCAGATTTCGTAACCGTCGAAATTCTTGTTGTTCGATTTGAGCTTGTCGTTGATGACCGAGGTAACCTCGTTTTTCCAGT
>JAEEGK010010616.1_pt1 | contig 21216 bp, 17 predicted proteins | sample 8958771 | NCBI WGS metagenome assembly JAEEGK01 (sample SAMN16246547, study PRJNA631951) | gut metagenome | biome: gut microbiome; feature: rumen; material: SC-attached | host: Bos | place: Iran: Karaj | collected 2018-10 | reverse complement strand
TCACGCCGTCCTTCTCCAGCACGGCCTTGAAAGCGTCCATTTCGGCGATGATATCGGCCTCCTGGGGATACACCCCGTTGAGCACAGACTCGTAACTTTTGCTGTCGAAAGTCTGGTCCAGCGTGGGCGTTCCGCCGTTTGAATACGGCAGTCCGAGGATTACCTCGCGAAGACGTCCCGTTTCGGAACGTACGTTTAGTGTTATCATGTGGTGGTTATTAAAGAGCGGTCTGGAGGACTGCTCCACCAGACCGCTTGGTATGCTTATTCTCCCGACGGGAAGGAGCCGGTGGCGCGGAGGTGGGCCTGCTCGTAAAAGGCGTCCAGCGTGGAGGGGCTTAGTTCATACCACTCCAGGGAGCCGCCGTGGCCTTCGATGTCGGTAACCTGCTTATCCGTGAGAAGCTTGGACTTCTTGAACGGATCGCCAAGATTGTCCTCCAGGAGGTCGCCGCTGACGATGATCCACTTTTCGCGTATGTCCACATCCAGCCAAGTGCCGGGGTTACTGAAGTCGATCTCACGGGTGTAGTTGACGGAAAGCACATTGCCCTCCACCTTCCAATTACCTGCGTTAGTCCAGCCCTCGAACGTGAAGCCTTCGGCAAGGATCCCGTTCTTAAACAGAACGATAACCCTCTGGTCCTGAGGACTTTCGCGAATCCATACGCCCTGAAGGAGTTTGGCCATATCGGCATCCGTAAACTCGGGAGTGGGCTCCGTCTGGAGGTAGCGGGAGCTGGCGTAGCCAATCTTGTCGCCAACCTTTACGATGGTCCATCCGCCCACTTCGCCCATCTTCACGGCGCCCATGGGGCCGTTCACGATCTTGGCGATTATGGGAGATTTCACATCGGGCTGTTCACGAACGTTCAGGAAGCCGTCATATGCGTTGGAATACACCATTACAATGAGGTCTGCGGCCGACGGAGTGGGTGCAAGAGTGTCCACTTCGGGTTCCGGCTCAGAACCGCCGCGGGTGGGCAGCGAGCACTTTTCGGCAGTAAAGAGCACGAAACTCAGCGCCGCCAGAAGAATAAATACTTTTCTCATAGTGTGAATTACTTTTTACCCTTTACTTGCAGATGAGCCTCTTCGTAAACGAATTCGAAGTGTTCGCTGTCCGACTTGTACCACATCACGGGAGAAACGCCGGGGCAGCTCTCCACGTACTGTTTGTAGGCCTTCTTGGACATTATGCTCTGCTTCTTGTACTTGAGGTCGTGATTGTCGGTGAGAAGATCGCCGTTCACCACAACCCACTCTTCCTTCTCGTCGCATTCAACCCAGGGGTCGATGCCCTCACGTGTGATATGAATGGCCAGAAGGCTTCCTTTGACCTCCCATTCGCCCAGCTGGTATATACCCTCCACGGGGAAACCGAGTGCGAAAACGCCGTTCTTGCACAGGTAGATAACTCTCTGCGGCACCATGTAATCCTTGCTCTCCTCGCTTAGCCAGATACCCTGGATGCACTTCTCCATGTCTTTGTCGGTGAATTCCGCCGTGGGTTCCGTCTGGAGGTAGCGTGAGCTGGCGTAGCCGATCTTGTCGCCAACCTTCACAACGGTCCATCCGCCCACTTCGCCCATCTTCACGGCGCCCATGGGGCCGTTCAGGATCTTGCCGATAATGGGGGCCTTGGTGTCCGGCTGCTCGCGAACGTTCAGGAAACCGTCATACGCGTTGGAATACACCATCACGATGAGGTCTGCTGCCGACGGAGTGGGGGCAAGAGTGTCCACTTCGGGTTCCGGATCCACAATCTTGCGCTCGAGGGAGCACTTTTCGGCAGTAAAGAGCATGAAGCTCAGAGCCGCCAGAAGAAGGAATAGTTTTTTCATAGGGGTATAAATGGTTTATAAGTTCTCCGCCTCTTCAACAGCCTTGAAATAGCGGTAGCTGTTTACTTTGAGTTCGCCGATGGCAGCCTCGTCGCATACAACCACGCCGTTGGGGTGTGCCTGCAGGCCGCTGAGGGTGCAATAGTGGCTCATAGGGCCTTCCACGGCATCGCGAATTGCCCTAGCCTTCTTGGAGCCGAAGGCAAGGATAACAACCTCCTTGGAGCTCAGAACGGTGGCTACGCCAACGGTAAGGGCCTGCTTGGGAACCTTGTTGAAATCGCCGTCGAAGAAACGGGCGTTCACCTCGCGGGTGTCCTGGGTGAGGGTGATAACGCGGGTGCGGCTCTCCAGGGAAGAGAAGGGCTCGTTGAAGGCGATGTGGCCGTCTTCGCCAACGCCGCCGAGGAAGAGGTCGAAGCCGCCGGCCTCGACGATGGCTTTCTCATAGGCAGCGCATTCTGCCTCAATATCCTTGGCATTGCCGTCCAGAATATGGATGTTCTCCGGCTTTTCGTCGATCTGGTCGAAAAGATACTTGTGCATGAAGCTGTGATAGCTCTCCGGGTGCTCCACGGGAAGGCCCACATACTCGTCCATATTGAAGGAAATCACGTTCTTGAAGGAAAGCTCCCCTGCCTTGACCATACGGATGAGCTCCGCATAAGTCTCGATGGGGGTACTACCGGTGCAAAGGCCGATGACGAAAGGTTTGTCAGACACTGCAGCCTTCGCCTTGATGCGGTCTGCAATAAGGTGGGCGGCCCAGATGGACGCCTCCTTGGATGAATTGCGAATAATTACTTTCATAATAATTACTACTAACTTAAAAATGGTTAATTGTTGAATAAAAAAGGGTTGCTTACCAAAGTTTCAGGAAGACTTCAATCGCCTGATACTCAGCCATTCCCAGCTCGTCATAATGACGCGCGGTGGCCGATGTGCGCTCCTCCGCCCTCTGCCAGAATTCGCGGGAATCCTCGCCCGGGAACGGGACGATGTCTTTCTGGGACAGGTGCCGATAGATGGCGTGGCGCTTCTTCACCACCTCGTCCGGGCTCAGGGGCACTGCCATGTCCACGCGGCCGAGCTCCCACTCCATCCATGCGCCGCGGTACAGCCACACATGGGTTTCGTTGAGCCAGGCGTTGCCTTCTTCCTTGAGCTGCTCGATGGCCTCCAGCGCGGCCTCCGTACAAACGCGGTGCGTGCCGTGAGGATCTGCCAGGTCGCCCGCCATGAAGATCATGTGGGGCTTGAGGTCCATTATAAGCTGCTTGATGATATCTACATCCGCCTGCGTCCTGGGGTTCTTCTTGATGCCGCCGCTCTCATAGAACGGAAGGTTCAGGAAGTGGGCGTTGGTTTCGTCGTTAAGGCCGAAGGAGCGAACGGCTCCGCGGGCCTCTGAGCGCCTGATTGCGCCCTTCATCTCAAGAAGGGCACGGGGCTCCGGCTCGCCGGGTATCTTGCTGTCTACAAGCGCTTTAACCTCTGCAAACTTGTCTGCGAAGCCAAGCTGGAAGGCTGCATCCGTGAGCTGCAGAACAACATCGTCATGGACGGCAACGTTGCCGGAAGTCTCGTAGGCAACATGGACATCGTGGCCCTGCTCTACCAGTCGGATGAAGGTTCCGCCCATGGAAATGACATCATCGTCCGGGTGAGGGGAGAAGATGAGCACCTTCTTGGGGAAGGGTGAACTTTTAACAGGACGGGTGGTGTCGTCGGCGTTGGGTTTGCCGCCCGGCCATCCGGTAATGGTATGCTGAAGGTCGTTGAAAACGTCAATATTTATCTTGTCGTACGGACCGAACTTGTCCAGCAGCGAGCTTAGATAATTCTCCAGATAGTCGTTCTGGGTAAGCTTGAGGATGGGTTTATGAACCTCCTGCGCCAGCCAGATAACTGCTTTGCGGATGAATTTGGGCGTCCATTCGCAGGGACCGACGGTCCAGGGGCAGACAACGCGTGACAGCAGGCTGGCTGCTGTTTCATCCACGAACAGAGATATATTGTTATGGTTCTGCAGATAGGTTGCAGGGTAGGCATGGTCTATGCCGCCCTCGGCCACAGCCTTAACAACCTCTGCTTTGGCTTCTCCCCAGGACATAAGGATAATTTCCTTTGCGCTCATCATTGTGTCGATGCCAATGGTGATGGCGTGCTCCGGGGTGACCTTTACGTCTCCGTTAAAATTGCGGGCCTGGCGTTTGCGGCTCTTGTATGTAAGGCGTACGCAGCGAGTTGTGCTGGTGCGCTGCGATACGGCCTCGTTGAAGCCCACCTGGCCCAGTTCGCCGACGCCCATGATCAGAAGGTCAAGGCCTCTGACCATCTTCTCATATTCTTCACAGAATTCTGTAAGTTTCTCCTGGGGGAGTTTGGTGTAGGGGATGTGGACGTTGTCCATGTTTGCATCGACCTTGTCCAGAAGTTCTATGAAAAGGTTTCTGTTTCGGCCGTTAACCCTGGGTTCGGTAACAACCGGATAGTATTCGTCGATAGAGAAAATCTCTATATCCTTGAAAGAAATCTTGCCCTCTGTGTAGAAGCGCCACAGCCACCTGTATAGCGATACCGGCGATGAACCGGTGGTCAGGCCAAGACGGAATTTCCTGTCGGGATTAGAGGCCTTGAACGCATTGTAAGTGTTAATCAGATGCTCGGCGATCACAACGCTGGCCTGTGTGGAATCTGGATAAATCTCCGTTCTGATGCGCTCTCTGGAGTGGAGAACTCCCTGGGGAAGGCCCTCTTCAATAAGACCTCCGTCCTTTGGTAAGGTAAAGTGCTTCATTTTTCTTTAAAGGTCTGAATAACTGTATGCGAAAGTATTTCCCTGATTGATGTCGCCCGTCTGGAAGCCCTTCTTGAACCAGCGCATTCTTTGTGCCGATGTCCCGTGGGTGAAGCTCTCCTCTACTACATACCCCTGGGCTTTCTTCTGCAGGTAATCGTCACCGATCACCTGTGCGCAGCGGATGGCGCTTTCTATGTCTCCGTCCTGAAGGGATTTGAACCGGTTGTTCTCGTGGTGGGCCCACAAGCCGGCAAGAAAGTCTGCCTGAAGCTCTATTTTTACGCTTATTTCATTGGCATCTTTCTTATTCATCCTTGCCATTTGCTGATGCGCTTTGCCAAGGATGCCCAGGAGGTTCTGCACATGGTGGCCAACCTCGTGGGCAAGGACATAAGCATAGTTAAAGGTCTTTTCTTCTGCGCCAAGCTGTGCTTTCATTGAGCTGAAGAACGACAAATCTATGTAAAGACACTGGTCTGCAGAGCAATAGAAGGGTCCCATTTCTGCCCTTCCCTGGCCGCAACCGCTTTTGGTGGCGCCGGTGTAAAGGACCATCGTAGGAGTCTTGTATTCGCCAAGCCCGTTTTGGGCAAAATAGCTGGTCCATACGTCTTCCGTACTTGCAAGAATCTGTTTAGCCTGTATTGCCAGGGCCTCCTCTTCCTGGGTAATCTCGTGTTCCGATTGAACCGAGATTCCGTCTCCCAGCATGCCCTGTAGGGCGCTGAGGTCTACTCCGTTTCCGGAGAAAAGAGAAATTGCAAAATAAACGATGACGCCCAGAATGCCAATGCCTCCGGCGGCTTTGCCGGAAGACATGCGGCGGTCATCAACATTGCTGCTTTGACGTCTGCCGTCCAGTCTCATGGTTTTATGCTATTTGGTTTTCTTTTCTGAAGAACCACCTCTTATAAGTTCCGGGGAAAGAAGGATCTTTTCCGGAGCCTTGCCCTCTATCATCTCTACCAGAACCTCTACTGATTTTTCTCCCAATATCTTGAGAGGCTGTACAATATGGGTGATGGTAGTGCTGTAAAGGCTGTAAACATCACTTTCGTCGAAGCCTACGATTGCAATGTCCTCAGGGGTGCGAAGATTGTTCTTCTTAAGCACGCTAAGAACAATTGCTGACAGTGAGTAAGAAGGCATGAAGAAGGCCTCTACGCCTCTTTCGATACCGTTAAGGATAATCTTTTCTACCTCTTCTGCGGCCTTTGCATAGGTTGTATGATGTATCTTTGCCTTTGTCTTGAGAGAGCGGTCTGCCATGGCACCCATGTAACCGGACTCGCGCTCAGAGAAGCTGGAAATGCCAAGAGAGTAAGAGATCATCTCTACCTTCTTGTAGCCCTGCTCCAGAAGCTCGCTGGTAGCCAGATAACCGGCCTCCCAGTCGTCCAGAAGCACCTTACCTACACCGTCGATGGAATCGATATCCCTGTCCAGAAGGACGATGGGCACCTTGTAGTCAAGTGTGCGGGCGATTATTTCCTCGCAGCCGGCGCAAGGGGCTACGATGATACCGTCTACATTGTGTGCCATAACGGCATCCAGCACGCCTGAAAGGCGGTTGGGGTCTTCCTCAGAGCTGGAGAAGAGCACATTGTAGCCAAGTGCCTTTGCTTTGTCCTCTATGTATCTGGAGATACCTGCAAAGAACTTGTTGGAAATGTCATTCGGAATGACAGCAATAGTATTGGAACGGCCACTTCGGAGTGAAGCTGCCGCAAAGTTTCTCTTGTAACCGAGTTTGGTTGCAACATCCAGGACACGCTTGGCGGTGTCTGCGTTTACGGGGCAGATAAGATTGCCTTCTGCATCCCTTTTTGCATTCATTACAAAAGAAACAAGAGTTACGGAAACATTAGCTTCCCTTGCAACATCGCGGATAGTTATTCTTTTCATACCATTTTGGTTTAACACCGCAAGTTACTAAAACTTTGCATTTTGTCAAAATAATACTTATATTCGCTTTTGCATATTGCTATGCATACGACTACAAAACACTAATGCTATATGGATAATCTATTCTATTTAGTGCCCGCAGCCGCCATTTTGGCGCTTTTTTTTGCCTGGTACTTCTTTAGGCAGATGATGAAAGAAAGTGAGGGTACTGTAACCATGAAAGAAATCGCACAGTACGTGCGAGAGGGAGCGATGGCCTATCTTAAACAACAGTACAGGGTTGTTGTGATAGTCTTTATTGTGCTGGCATTATTCTTTGCCGTTCTGGCATACGGCTTCGGCATACAGAACTCCTGGGTTCCGTTCGCCTTCTTAACCGGAGGCTTCTTCAGCGGCCTTGCCGGCTTCGTTGGCATGAAAACGGCCACCTATGCGTCTGCACGTACCGCCAATGCCACCATGCGCAGCCTTAACAGCGGTCTTAAGATTGCCTTCCGCAGCGGTGCCGTTATGGGTCTTACCGTTGTGGGCCTGGGCCTTCTGGACATCTCTATCTGGTGGAAGGTGCTGGACTTCTTTGTGAAGGATGCCGACACCAGCCATAAACTTGTGGTTATTACTACCACGATGCTGACCTTTGGTATGGGTGCATCTACGCAGGCCCTCTTCGCCCGTGTGGGTGGCGGTATCTATACAAAGGCTGCCGATGTGGGTGCTGATATCGTTGGAAAGGTAGAGCAGGATATTCCCGAGGACGACCCTCGCAACCCGGCCACCATCGCAGACAATGTGGGTGATAATGTGGGCGATGTTGCCGGTATGGGCGCAGACCTTTACGAATCTTATTGCGGTTCCATCCTTGCGACCATGGCCCTTGGCGCATCCGCTTTCTTTGGAGATACGGGCATGCAGATGAAGGCTATCATCGCTCCGATGGTAATCGCTGCTCTTGGCGTAGTATTCTCTATATTAGGTATTTACGCGGTTCGTACCAACGAGGGCGCATCGCTGCAGAAACTGCTCAAATCCCTTAGCATAGGAACCAACCTTAGCGCCGTTCTTATTGGTGTCGCCACCTTTGGCATCTTCTATGTCATTGGCTTCGAGAACTGGTGGCAGCTGTCATTGTCCGTTGTTTCCGGCCTTTTAGCAGGCGTTATTATTGGTAAGATTACAGAGTATTTTACTTCTCATTCCTATAAACCTACCCGCAAGCTGGCAGATAGCGCCAAGACCGGCCCTGCAACTGTTATTATCGAGGGCGTTGGCCTGGGTATGATTTCTACCGCAATTCCGGTGCTTACCATTGCCGTAGCCATTGTGCTTTCTTATGGCTTTGCAACTGGCTTCAGCTTTAATACGGCCCTTCTTAGCAATGGTCTGTACGGTATTTCAATCGCAGCTGTAGGTATGCTTTCAACCCTTGGAATCACCCTTGCTACTGATGCCTACGGTCCTATCGCAGACAATGCCGGTGGTAATGCCCAGATGAGCGAGCTTGACCCGTCAGTTCGTGAGAAGACAGACGTTCTGGATGCCCTTGGCAATACTACCGCTGCTACCGGAAAGGGCTTTGCCATTGGCTCCGCTGCTCTTACCGCCCTGGCCCTGTTGGCTTCGTATATAGAGGAAATTAAGATTGGCTTCGGCCATATCGCAGAGAAGGGTGGGGAACTGGCAGAACAGTTCTATCAACTGGCACATGCAAGTATCACTGATATTGTAGAGCATTTCAATATCACCCTTATGAATCCTGTGGTTCTGGTGGGTATATTCATCGGTTCCATGATGGCCTTCCTGTTCTGCGGAATGACAATGAATTCCGTGGGCCGTGCGGCTTCAAAGATGGTTCTAGAGGTTCGCCGTCAGTTCCGTGAGATTGCCGGAATTCTTGAAGGTAAGCAGCGTCCGGACTATACTTCCTGCGTGAAGATCTCTACCAAGGCTGCTCAGCACGAGATGGTGCTTCCTTCTGTCCTTGCTATTATTGCTCCGGTGCTTGTAGGTGTTGTTCTTGGCCCTGCGGGCGTGGTTGGTCTTCTGGCCGGCGGTCTGGGTGCAGGCTTCGTCCTGGCTATTTTCCTGGCCAATTCAGGCGGTGCCTGGGACAATGCCAAGAAGTACGTAGAGGAAGGTAACTACGGTGGCAAGAATTCAGATTGTCACAAGGCTACCATTGTTGGTGATACTGTAGGTGATCCGTTCAAGGATACCAGCGGCCCGTCCCTGAATATCCTTATCAAGCTCATGAGTATGGTTTCCATCGTAATGGCCGGCCTCACCGTCTTTATTCACGGATAATATTAATCGGCTCCCGAATGGGGGCCGATTATTAAAATACAGACTATGAAAAAGTTCTTTCTGATACTAAGTTTGTGCGCAGGGCTGAGTGCGGGCCTGTGGGCACAGGAATATGAGCCTTATCTTTCCGAGGCCGACGTTACCAGTTCAGTTAAGCTGCTGCCTCCGCCGCCGGACTCTCTTTCAATTGAGTTCCTGATGGATAAAATCGCTTATTGGGAGTACTACAGGCTGCGTTACACGGATCCTCAGCGTGCCAAGCAGGCCATTGACGATGCCGATATGGACGACTATCACCAGTTCAATGAGGCTTTCGGGCTGGCTGTTACCAAAGAGGACTTGCCGGAGACCTACCTTCTCCTAAAGCGTTCCCAGGAATGTTTCGGCTCCAGTGGAAGTAATGAAGCTAAGCGTACTTTCAAACGCCCCAGGCCGTTCGTATACTTCAAATCCCATACACTGACGCCCGACGACGAATGGTGGATGAGGCTGAACTATTCTTATCCCAGCGGCCATACGGCCAACTATTTTGGTCTGGCGTATATTCTGTCAGATCTGCGTCCTGAGCGCACAGAAGCCCTGTTAAAGAGGGCTGAGCAGGGAGGAATCTCCCGCGCCATCGTGGGTGCTCACTGGCTGTCTGACGTCATGGCAGGACGCGTAATAGCAGGGTCCGTTTTTGAGATACTGAAACGCAATCCAGAGTACCAAAAGCAGTTTAAAAAGGCTCAGGAAGAGGTTAACCGCGCAATAAATCTGCAAAAAAATTAAAAAAAATTTGCAGGTTACGAAAATTGCCGTATCTTTGCAATCCCGTTTCACCAAGCACGGGATTTAACGCGGAAATAGCTCAGTTGGTAGAGCACGACCTTGCCAAGGTCGGGGTCGCGAGTTCGAGTCTCGTTTTCCGCTCCAAAAAGGGTGACGCATTTGATGCGCCACCCTAATTTTTTGTCTATAATTCATTATATTTGCGCTACTATGAAACACTTTACCATACTTTCGATAATGGCATTAGCCCTGATCCTGTTTACCGGCTGCGGCGTAACCAAGCAAACCCCGGAGGAAAAGAGGGCCGAGGAAGAACGCGTTGCAAGAGTCGTTAAGGATAATCTGGACAAGCGCTCTTATAAGATAGACGTGAACTATATGATTCCGACACGATGGGCTGCCAGCGAAGTTCGTGGATACTATATCATTGTGGACAGCACGGTTATAAAATCAAAGCTCCCTTATGCCGGAATTGCGCACTCCGTAGCCATCGAGCAATCAAAAGGACTTACTTTCACGGATAATATTTTGGAATATCACGATAGCGGGCGCACTGCCAACGGACGTCACATTTCCATCACCGTAAAAACCAACGAAGACCTTTATGATTATAAGTTAATCGTCTTTGATGACGGAATCGTCGATATCCACGTTCACTGCCGAAAGCTAAGCGGTATCAGCTATCGTGGCGAAGTCAACACTCGTTGAACCAAGCGACAATCTTAATGATTAACCCGTTTTTATCCAAAACGTAATATAATACTACATCATCTAGATTTGTTTTATCAGCGTAGTCATAGACGTTTGGATCATTTTCTGAACGCTTAATTACAATATTATCATTTATTGGCTGAGCTGGTTTCTGGCCGACGCGTAAGCCTCCTTTAAACCACTCTTTGGATGACGAAAACCGAGAAGATACCAACTCGTACCCCATAAGATACCCTTCCTCAAAATCGAGTTTGTCTCCACTTTCCAACGTGACGTCAAAACAATGCATACCGTTGCATTCGCCATAATACTCTTTATACTCTTTGATTTTACCGAAGGTTTTCTCAATACATCGGATCACTATCTCTTTTCTCTCCGGAGTCATCATGGGCGGGTCGGCCGGAAGTGTAGTCATAGCAAAGCTGGGTAAGCCGGTATGAAACACCTGACTTCCGTATTTTACATTACCGACACTTTGTGCAGAAGCCGTAATCTCCAATAAAAAGAGAACGGCGATAGAAGCTAGGAAGCGACTCATTATTCGTTGCTGTTTTGGTAGCGGTAGGCCAGTTCTTCGCAGAAGAAACGCTGCTTGGGGCCTTCGCCGGTAATGCGGTTGAAGAGTTTGTCGAAGGGCAGAGTGAATACGTGGCCGAAGATGCCAAACGACAGGTATCCGCCCACCTGGGTGCGGCCAACGCTGAACAGGCCGTAATTGTTAACCTTTACGGCACCGTCAACCATAATGCGGACCAGACCACCGGCAAACATAGAAACGCCGCTGATCACTTTATCTGTGTTCATATTCTTCTTGGCCAGGGAATCCTCCAACTCCTGATACTGATCCTTGTCAAAGACAGTATTCTTGATGTAGTCGTGAACCTTGGTCTTGGCGCCATCTACAAGCTGCTCAGATATAACCGAAACGTGTTTTGTGCGGTCCGGATTTGTGAAGTATGCCAGCAGAAAAACTGCGGCAATGATCAGGATCGGTTTGTAAGACTTTTTCATTGGCGCCAAAATTTAAGTTAAACGTCTATGCAATTGGTGAACTCGCGCAGGAAGCGCATATCGTTCTCGAAGTAATGCCTTAAGTCGTTAACCTGCCACTTGAGCATGGCCATACGCTCTATACCCATACCAAAGGCGAAGCCGCTGTACTTCTTGGAGTCTATGCCGCTGGCCTCCAGCACGTTAGGGTCAACCATACCGCAGCCCAGAATCTCCAGCCAACCGGTACCCTTGCAGATGTTGCAGCCCTTGCCGTGGCAAATGTTGCAGCTAACATCAACCTCTGCTGAAGGCTCCGTGAACGGGAAGTAAGAAGGACGCATGCGAATCTGGGTGTCCGGGCCGAACATCTCTCTTGCAAACAGCAGAATAGCCTGCTTAAGGTCTGCGAAAGTCACATTCTCATCTATATAAAGACCTTCGATCTGATGGAAAATGCAATGCGCGCGGGCAGAAATAGCCTCGTTGCGGAACACACGACCGGGGCAGATCACGCGGATAGGCGGCTGCATCTTTTCCATGGTACGAACCTGTACGCTGGAAGTATGAGTACGCAGCAGCAGCGGGTTCAGGTGGCCGTTGGAAACAAAGAAAGTATCCTGCATATCCCTGGCCGGATGGTTGGGAGGGAAGTTGAGGGCCTCGAATACATGGTAGTCGTCCTCTACCTCAGGACCTTCCGCTACGTCGTAACCGAACTTGCGGAAGATATTGACTACCTGCTCCCTGGCGATTGAAACAGGGTGGCGGGAACCAAGTGTGTGGGGCTCTCCCGGCATGGTGACGTCGTCGCCTGAACCGGCTGCGGTGCCTGAAGCGGCCGCAGCTGCCTTCAGTTCCTCTATCTTTGCAGTAGCATCCTTTTTAAGGATGTTAAGTTTCTGTCCGAATTCCCTTTTGAGCTCCGGAGCGATGGTGCGGAACTCGTCAAAGAGCTGAGTAATCTCTCCCTTCTTTCCAAGCAGGCGTACCCTTGCTTCTTCTACTTCTTTTTCTGTTTTGCACTGAAGCGCTTTCAGCTCTTCGGTAATTTTTTCAATTCGCTCTTTCATATTTTGTGTTTTCTATTCCGATATTTCCTTGTTTGCCTTAGCTATCTTTGCTCTGCGCTTTTCCCTCTCTTTCTGGGACTTTCCTGCACCCATTTTAAGGTATTTCTTCCACTGGGCGGGGGTGAACCACTTCTTGAAGGAATTGTCTATCTGTTCCATCCACTTGTCCTGGATGTCGCGGTACATGTCGTAGTTGCCAACCTTTGCGGCCTGCATCTCCTTGAGCTCTGCCTCAAGGGCGGCAAAATCATGCTGAAGGGTGGAATCTACGTAAAATACCTGCCAGTCTTCAAGTTTCAGGGCATTTTCAAGGTGCTCCGTCTCTGTTGCGGCCAGTTCTTCGGGGGTGGGCTGCTTTTCCGGATTCTGTGCCGATGCTGCGGTACAGAAGGCGACAAATATTGCCATGCAAAGGGCGGTGAAACTTATAAGCTTTTTCATTTTAGCACAATTTTTTATAGCTTTGCAAATCGCATCCGCCGGCTGGCGTAATGCAATAAGACTACAAATTTAGAAATAAACATAAACATTTCAAAAATGAAGGTTAAAACAATAATCGGAATGTTGGCAGCAAGCGCATTTCTTATGACCTCAATGGCTTGGAAATCAAATGCTTGTACCAATATTATCGTGACTAAAGGAGCAAGCGCAGACGGTTCTTTCATGGTTTCATATGCCGCAGATTCCCATCATTTGTTCGGTGAACTCTATTTCCAGGATGCAAAAGATTGGAAGCCCGGCAGCATGAGAGCCATCGTTGACTGGGATTCCGGCCGCTTCCTTGGAGAAATTGACCAGGTTTCCCACACATACAAGAGGGTAGGCAATATGAACGAGCATCAGCTCATTATTGGCGAAACTACCTATGGCGGCCGCCCTGAGCTTCATGATGCAAAGGGTGGAATCGACTATGGTTCACTTATTTACATCGCCCTTGAGCGTTGCCGTACTGCCCGCGAAGCCATTGAATGCATCACTGAACTTGCCAATACATACGGCTACTATTCCAGCGGCGAGTCCTTCTCTATCGTAGATAAGGAAGAGGCATGGATCCTTGAAATCATCGGAAAGGGTACCAACCTTCGTGGCGGACGCAACATCAACAAGGGCATTGTTTGGGTTGCAGTACGCGTTCCGGACGGCTATATTACCGCTCACGCCAACCAGGCCAGGATTTCCAAATTCCCCCTGAATGATCCTGACAACTGCCTCTATTCCAAGGACGTAATTTCATTCGCCCGCAAAAAAGGTTACTTCGAGGGCGAGGACGAGGACTTCAGCTTCTGCAATGCATATGCACCGCTCGATTTTGGTGCACTTCGTGGCTGCGAGGCTCGTGTATGGAGCGCTTTCAACATCCTTTGCAACGGTTGGTTCACCTTTGAGGACGAGACCGGCCGCATGGTAACCAAGGACGCATATTCTTACTTCGATTATGCTGTTGGTTCCAATCCCAAGAATCCTATGCCTTGGTGCGTCGCTCCCTCACGCAAGCTTACCGTTAAGGATGTTGCCGATGCAATGAGAGACCACTACGAGGGTACTCCCATCGACATGACTCAGGACATCGGTGCCGGTGGAAACGCCCTTCCTTACAGATGGCGTCCTATGTACTTCGAGTACGATGGCAAGACCTACACCAACGAGCGTGCAATTGCTACCCAGCAGACCGGATTCTGGTTTGTAGGCCAGGCCCGCCCGGCCCTGCCGGACCTGATTGGTGGCGTTATCTGGTTTGGCACTGACGATGCTGCAACTTCTTATCTGACACCTGTTTACACAAACACAACCGTTATTCCGGAGTGCTTCCGCGAGGGCAATGGCAACATGCTTAAGTACTCTCCTACAGCATCGTTCTGGCTGAACAACCGCGTTTCCAACGCATGCTATAAGATGTACGATATCATGGCTCCCTTCGTTCGCGAAAGGCTTGATAAGTTTGAACTGGAGCAGCTTGAAGGCCTTAACGAGATTGACAAGCACGCACTTGAGATGTATGTTTCAATCGCGGAGAAGCAGAGCGAAAAGGCCAACAAGAAAGGCGAGAGCTACGATCCCAAGCGTGACACCGGAGAAGCCTTTGCAAGTGTAAAGAAATACCTTACAAAATACACTGTAGACACTGCCCAGAACCAGTTCAAGGCCTGGAAAGAGATGGAAGAAATCCTTCTTGTCAAGTTCATTGACGGCAACATCAAGGCTCAGAACGAGGACGGCACTTTCGTCCACAACGAGTACACGGAGACCATTCCCGACGGCCTTAAGTACGGCGGTTACAACGAGACCTGGAAGGCTGCTGTTGCCACCCAGAACGGTGAAATCCTGGAAGTAAAAGAGCTGTGAAATGTAACTGACTAAGCAGCAGCATTTTATGCAAAAGTGGGGTGCCGATTTTTGGCACCCCACTTTGCGTTAAGTAGCTATAGTTGAGCGAGTTACATTTCACGGGCCTACTTCCAACTGAAATCTACGGTAGTTCCGTCGCGGAGGTGAAGGCCGGAAATGCTGCCGGAGGGCCAGGCGGCGGGCAGACAGTCCCTGGGGGAACGGGACTTGGCGGCAATCTGCAGTAATTCCAGGATGCCGGCGGTGCCGCCGAAGTTGCCGTCAATCTGGAAGGGCGAATGAGCGTCCAGTAGATTGGGATAGGTGCCTCCGCCGCGGCGGGCGTCCGGGCCGTTGTAACCATCCGGGCTTACATAGCGCAGAAGCCTGCGGAACATCTTGTAGGCATTTTCTTTGTCGCCAAGGCGGGCGTAAAGGTTAATACGCCAACCACAGCTCCATCCCGTGGTCTCGAACCCCCTTTCTACCAAAGACTTATGCGCAGCTTCGGCTAAAGGCCCGTCGGTAATCTGATGCCCGGGATATACACCGAACAGATGGCTCTGATGACGATGGTGAGGGTCGGCGTCGGCCCAGTCGTGATACCATTCTTGAAGGCGTCCGTCGGCGCTAATTTTATATGGTAGAAGTTTCTCCAGGGCCTTTTTGGCTTTCCTTCGGAAATTGTCCAGTTTTAAGGATAATATAAAATTGACCACCTTGAGTTCTGTCTCTGAAGCATCTTCCATTTGGTAGGCGGAACCTTCGGCTATCCAGGAAAGAACCAGATCTGTGGCTTCTAGGGCGTCTGTTAGGCATTCGCGTATAATGGCGATATCGGCCGTGGCGCCATAAAGTGTGGCGCCTTTGAAGCCATCGGGGGTAACATACAGGTTTTCCGGAGATGTGCTGGGAGATGTAATCAGATACCCATCTTTTTCTATCAGCCATGACAGGCAGAACTCTGCCGCTTCAAAAAGGACATCGAAGTCTTTTAAAAGTCGCTCTTTGTCCCGGGAATAAAGCCAGTGTTCCCAGATGTGGGTGCTAAGCCAGGCTCCGCCCATATTCCAGTTAGCCCAGCAAGGGTCTCCAGTGCCAAGGCCAACAGGGCAGGACATTGCCCATATATCCGTATTGTGCCCAAGGCACCAATTGACGGAAGCACCATAATATTTATGGGAAGTCTCCCAACCCATCTTTGCAATATTGTGCAGAAAATCCAGCAGGACTTCATGAAGGCAGCCTAGTCCAGCGGCTTCTGCCAACCAATAATTTTCTTCAAGATTGATATTGGTAGTATAATTGCAACTCCAAGGCGGATCTACAGATTCGTTCCATAAGCCCTGAAGATTGGCCGGAACGCCGCTGGTTCTGGAACTGGATATAAGCAGGTATCGCCCATACTGGAAATACAAGGTCTCGAGCTCCGGATTCGCTTCTTCAAGGTCGCTGTATCTTTTCAGTTGTACATCCGTAGGTAAAACCTTAACGGAATCCGGGGTCTGCCCAAGATATAAGCTCTGCGTATTGAATAGTGCCTGATAATCAGTTGTATGGGTGCTATATAATTCTGAAAACGACAGCTCATTAATCCTTTTTGCATTAGCCATTGCAAGTGCTTTATAATCCTTGCCTTCCTTCACTGGATTCTTGTCAAAACCATTGAAACTAGTTGCATTTACAACGGTAATCAGAATATTATTTCCTTTAACTGTTAGTTTCCCGTCCGAAGCGGTCGTATTGCCATTTGTGCGGACAGAAACAACGGTCCTGAAGTGTATGCCGCGGTTCGGGTCATAAAGGAACTGCCCTTCGCCCTGTTTGTAGTAGCCTGGATATGCGTGCCATGCCGCGTAGCCGTCAGTCGTTATTGTGCCGACATTGCCTGTAACATCGGCCGCAGATTCCAATATGGGGAGCGGCGTTTCAAGGCCGATTTCAAGATCCATCGGCTTTTCGCTTTTCAATTTGATTACGATGACCGAATCCGGCGCAGAAGCAAAATATTCTGCCTTATAGGGCGTGTTGTCATGATTGTAACTAACTGAGGCTGTGGCGTTTGAAAGGTCCAGCTTGCGACGGTAACTTGTTATGGCGCCCTCAGTTTTATGCGTAATGAATAGGTTGCCAAGTGGCTGGTAACTTTCGCTAAAGTGGCCTTGGATCTGCTTCTGAAGACACTCGGCTTCACGGTAGTCCTCTCGGTCCAGTGCTGCGCGAATCTCGGAAATCTCGCTTTTTAAATCCTTACCCAAGGGGAACTTGTCTTTTAAATCATAATGGAATGTTCCCCAATCCGGTTCGCCCGTCCATAATGTGATGTCATTCAATGAAATCTTCTCGCGGGTCGTGCCGCCATAAATCATCGCTCCAAGACGACCGTTGCCAATAGGTAGCGCCTCTTCAAAGTACTCTGCAGGAGCATCGTAATGGAGGATTAAGTCCTGCTGAATATCTTGCTTCTCCTTTCCGCAGCCGTATAAACACGCAGCGGTTATAAGTAAGATAAAGTAGTTACAAGTCTTCATATTATACATCCTGTATGGTAAACAGTCTGGAATCAAGGGTGTAGCCTTTAAGTGGACCATTTTTTAAGGTGTCGACTTGCTTGAAGAACGGTTCTTTTTTAAATTCCGATGCCTCAGGACAAACGGCAGCGACTACCGCCTTTTTGCCTCTAAGGCCCACAATATCTATGGGAGAGATAATTTTTGGCTGTTCTTCTACCTTGTACTTGGCAGTCTTCTGCTTGCTTATTCTTGCTTGTGCGGACCAGTCAGATCCCACGCTTGAGAATGTCTCTTCCTGGCGGAATTTCTGTATTAACTCGCAGGTTAAATCCTCTTTCAGATAGGCCAGAAGCTTTGTTTTTGCGGTTTCTATACGCTCTTCCGGACTTAAGAGGAAGGATGCCGAATCGTCGGCCAGAATAAGCCTGAGCCACATACATAAGGCCGGATCTTGGATGTGGTAACGGACTATGCCCCTGCTTTCCGGACTGCTCAGCAGCGGGCGGGTCTTACGGATAAGCTCGTATTCTGTTTCCAGTTTGGCCAGATGGCCGCCAATAACCATTCCTCCCAGCTTCTGTTCCATTTCTGCCTGGGACTTTACTCCCGTTGCAATCAGCTGAAGGATAGAAAGATAGGTATCGGAATTCTTTCCTAATATGTGTCTTATTGACCTTTCCGTATCTACGGCAAAGGACGATCCGTCCGCCAGTAGCAGCTGCAATATTTTTTCTGCAGTGTATGCTTTGGCCTCCAGCGCCGCCCTGACAAGGTTAGGCCTGCCGCCGGTCATCATGTAGAATGAAAACAAATCGAAGGGTTTAAGTTCTGTTTGCGTAGCTGCCGACTGCTGGATGCTGCGGACGGTTGCTATGCTTAGCGGCTCAATTTTAAAGACTGCGTCCGTAACATTTTTAAGCGGAGCGCCGGGGTTAAGGGCCAGTTCTTCCGCCGCTTTCTGCCCGTCGCAGATCAGCACAAGATTCATCATTATTTTCTTGGGCTCCGTCCTCCATTTTTTAACAAGATGAGGTATGAAACCGGGCATTCTTTCCGGTATCTCCTGTACGTTTTCTATGACCAGAGAGAAGGACCTTTTCCAGGCCTCATCGCAGAGGAAATCGAACAGCTCTGCAAGGGTGGAAATGGAGCGCGGGACAAAGACGCCCAGCTGCTTTGCGCAGTGTTTGCATTGCTCCTGTAAAGCCAGGGAATCGTTCTTTCCACCTATTGAAAGATACATGACGATGTCTTCTTTTAAGGCCTCCAAAACCAACTTTTTCTTGCCTAGATAGTTGCGTCCGTAGACAAAGGAAAGGCGACGTCCGTCATTCTGTGCAAGCCATAGCTGTTTTCTTAATCCGTCAACTTCTATGTCCCTGTAGGGGTAATGCAAATTACTCATAACCAAATATATATAAAATAAATGCAACGCAAGTTATTTTAACTTACGTTGCACAAATATAGAAAATTCTTTTGAATCGGGCAATACTTTGCCCCTTAATTATGCGTTTTTATTCCTAATAAGGACCTGTCCTCCGGCGGCATCGACTTCTACTACGGAGTCTCGTTTTATGGTGCCGGACAGAAGGGCTGTAGCCATCTGGTTGATGAGCTCTCTTTGCATCAGTCTCTTGACCGGACGGGCTCCGTAAGCAGGGTCGTAACCCTTCTCTGTCATCAGGTTTTCGAACGCCTTTGTGAAGGAAATTTCAATGCCTTCGGCAGACAGTTTTGCCTTGAGTTCGGCCATCTGGATGCGGACGATTTCTCGGATGTCGTCGGTGGTCAGGGGCTCGAACATTATGGTCTCGTCAATACGGTTCAGGAACTCCGGACGGATGTTTTGCTTAAGTACGGCAATCACCTTTTCCTTGCATTCGGCCAGCAGGCTGCTGCGCTTTGCAATTTCTGCCATGTCCTTGGTGCCGGGCAACTTCTCCATATAACTTTGGATGATGTCGGAACCGGCATTTGAGGTCATAATAAGTATGGTGTTCTTGAAGTCTACCGTACGACCCTTGTTGTCTGTCAACCTGCCGTCGTCAAGAACCTGCAGAAGGGTGTTGAATACGTCCGGATGGGCCTTTTCAATCTCGTCCAGCAGAACGACAGAATAAGGTTTGCGCCTTACCGCCTCTGTAAGCTGGCCGCCTTCATCGTAACCGACATATCCCGGAGGCGCGCCAATAAGACGGCTGACCGTATGGCGTTCCTGATATTCGGACATATCGATACGGGTTATCATGTTCTCGTCGTTGAACAGGAATTCTGCCAGTGCCTTGGCAAGTTCTGTCTTACCCACGCCCGTAGTACCTATAAATAAGAAGGAACCGATTGGCCTCTTTTCGTTGGAAAGACCTGCCCTGTTGCGCCTTACGGCGTCTGATACGGCGGCGATTGCCTCGTCCTGGCCGATCACTCTTTTGTGCAGGGCTTCCTCCATGCGCAGAAGCTTGTCCTTCTCGCTTTCCAGCATCCTTTTTACGGGGATGCCGGTCCATTTTGCAACAACCTCGGCGATATCTTCCGGGGTAACGGCCTCTGTTACAATAGGATCCTTGATGGCAGCCTGCTTTGCAGTCAGGTCGTCAATCTTCTTCTGGGTTTCTGCCATGCGGCCGTAACGCAGTTCCGCTACTTTGCCGTAGTCGCCGCTGCGCTCTGCTGCGGCAGCCTGGATCTTGTAATCTTCAAGCTGCTGGCGGGCCTCCTGCAGGCCGGTGAGTATGCCTTTTTCGTCGTTCCAGCGCTTCATAAGGGCATCGCGCTGCTCTGTGGCCTCTTTCAGGTCTTTTTCCAGATTCTCAAGTTTGATGCTTACGCCCTCGCGCTTGATGGCCTCTTTCTCTATCTCCAGCTGGCGGATGCGGCTGTTAAGCTCGTCAATAGGCTCCGGAACGGAATTCATCTCAAGGCGCAGTTTAGATGCGGCCTCGTCCACAAGGTCAATGGCCTTATCAGGCAAAAACCTGTTTGTAATGTACCTGTGGGACAGGTTAACCGCTGCAATAAGGGCATCGTCCTCTATGCGTACGCGGTGATGGTTCTCGTACTTTTCCTTCAAACCCCTTAGGATTGAAACGGATTCCGCAACGGAAGGTTCGTCCACCATAACCATCTGGAAACGGCGCTCCAGGGCCTTGTCGGCCTCGAAGTACTTCTGATATTCGTCCAGTGTAGTGGAACCTATCGTCCTTAATTCACCTCGCGCGAGCGCGGGTTTAAGTATATTGGAAGCGTCCATGGCGCCGGAAGTCTTGCCGGCACCCACAAGGGTATGGATCTCATCTATGAAGAGGATAATCTTACCCTCTGAATCAACCACTTCTTTAACAACGCCTTTAAGCCTTTCCTCGAATTCTCCCTGGTACTTGGCACCGGCGATAAGGGCACCCATATCCAAAGAATAAACCAGCTTATCCTTCAGGTTTTCAGGCACCTGCATGTTCACAATCTTCTGGGCGATACCTTCTGATATGGCGGTTTTACCTACGCCCGGCTCGCCCACCAGGATAGGGTTGTTTTTGGTTCGCCTGCTCAAGATCTGCAGTACACGGCGGATCTCGTCATCGCGGCCTATTACAGGGTCCAATTTGCCGGCCGCGGCCAACTCGTTAAGGTTGGTTGCAAATCTGGGCAAGAATTGATACTGTTTGTTTTCCATAATAAATCTCCTTTTTGTCCCCGGAGATTTGGCGGCTGCGGTATATAAACCAATAACCGTCTGCTCCCTGGGAACAAACGGTTATGGTCAAATTATATTCCAATGCGCAAATAACTGACAATCTGTCAGTATTGCAGCACCTGCAGTTCTTAGTTCTCTGCGGTCTCTGAAGTGGTCTCAGTAGCGGCGGTAGGGTCAGCTACATCAACGGGAGCAGCCTGCTGGTAGTCAGGAGCGGCAACAACGTTCTCTACGTTGTCGGTGATGTCACCTTTACCATGTTTGCTGCCAAGGGTGAAGGATGTGATAACGG
>JAEEGK010010613.1_pt1 | contig 21217 bp, 13 predicted proteins | sample 8958771 | NCBI WGS metagenome assembly JAEEGK01 (sample SAMN16246547, study PRJNA631951) | gut metagenome | biome: gut microbiome; feature: rumen; material: SC-attached | host: Bos | place: Iran: Karaj | collected 2018-10 | reverse complement strand
TGCGCCGGCGGCAATTGCTGCGTGACCTAGAAGAGATGAATTTTCGTTATCACGTTGTCCAAGAACATTTTCAAGTTTTTTTTGTCCCTGCTCAAAGTAGAAATTGATTTGATCGTCATTTAAACTGGCGTAACGATCTGTGAAATCTTCGTCGTCTATTTTTTCATCCTTTATTACATAGACAATGTCTTCTTTTTTAAATAGGACAAATACTAAGGCTATAATAATGGATAAAAAGAATGTGATAATAAGTGCAATCATATTGTTAATTATTTTCTTTATTTATCTTCTTTATCAAATATATTTCTAAATACACGAATAGCTGACAATAGCAACTTATTCAAGATTCCTGGAACAATTGGACCTGGTGGAAGATGGACTTTTGGAGGTCGGATGTTCTTCTTGTTTAAGTTGCTCTTTTTGGTCATCTTGGCTTGCTCTTGGTCCCTTTATTTCTTGCGGGCTGCGAACAGGGGTTCCCCTTTTCTTCGGGAATCCATTTTTCGTGTATGCGATAAGTACCGCACCCCAAATTCATTCCGTGGACAGGTTCTCTTGTCTTAAGATGCCACCTAGTGTCTTTGTTGTCGGTATCACTCATGGTTGTTAAATATAATAAAAATTTGGCCGTGTGTAATGAGTTTGTTTGTCATTTTTTAAGAAAGTAATAAAAAAGTGAGGAAGTAGGGGCTGTTTTAGCCATGAATCAATTGCATTTGGCGTAGTGTGAGAACAAATTGTTTGTGTTATGTACAAATTTTATCATACAAATGCTAACTCGTGTCAAAATATTCTTTTAGCTACCAAAGTTAGTGCAGTGGCTATACCCTCCTCGCCTAGAGGTCCTGCCGCGAAAAATCCGTAAAAACGAGTGCTGCTGCAATCGTACTTGTTTGGATTGGCGGGATAAAATCGCTAAGTCTTCTGTAAATTCCAAGAAAACGAAATGGAATGTAACTTTTTTGAAAAAATAAGGTATTTTTTGCAAAGAGGGATGTTATGATTACAGATCCGAGACATTTGCGAGAAAATGCAAAAATGTTCAGAAAATGGCTGAATGACTATTCTGATAGTGCAGACGATGATTACAAAAATCATGCAGTAGATGTTTTGAAATCTTGGCTTGATGAAAAATTGCCGAAACTTAAAATCGGTAATATTTTCAAATATGACGATTTGAGAGAATATGACTCTTTCAAAGAAACCGTTATGTCTTCTCCTAGTTATGAAGGGGTGAATAGTAGAGATAGTCGAGGTCGTCCAAATGCGGCATTGAATCACTATAGCAAGTATCTCTCTAGTTTTGCTATTGGAGAGTTGAAAAATAGGTTAGAGCAAAAGTGTCCTTCGAATGGACAAAGACGCATTGGTGGAACATTTAGGAAGCGGGTTTAAAGAAAAGAATAGTTTTAGAATACTATGGGAACCAAATACATTTATAATGACAGCCTTTGTCACGCTTTTTTATTTAAATTACAAAGGAGTGGCCCCCTCCCCATTTGCCAGGAAAAAGTTTGGATGATATATTGAGGTCCTAATGGTTTCAAAAGACGCAATTTTAGATATCTTGAAAAGATGTGATATAGCATTAGAAGGAAATGTTATATCTAAAGAACTGGTATTGCGGTCTTTTCTTCAGTTCCTTGCGGAATCGTCTTACAAAGATAAACACAATAATGGCTTTGTATTGCATACGGGATCAATATGCTATGAAGCTTGTATTATTGCGTACACAGCCTTGACATGTCTTCTAGAAGACCATATTGATCCTAGAGAGGTTGTTGAATCTTTGAAAAAAGGCGATTACTGCCTGTACGCACGAGGAGCCAAACTTGTTAAATGTCAGTGCAAAAGCATTGAATACGATAATAACGCTCAAGTGAAAAAAATCGTTTTGATTGGTCCAAAGAATGCTGAATTTGGCATTCCGTTAGAACGCTGGAATCTAATTAAGCCCTATAACGGGAAATCTAAAAGATTGGATGGCCGAGGAATAAAAAAGATTTCTTCGCTGCAAAACGAGCAATTCTTTACGCAGGTGTTGGGCATAGAAAAAGCTTCTATTCCTAATGTAATTGACAACTCCGTTGTTTTAGTAATGGATAGGGAACTCGCAGAAAAAACAATTAAGAATCTTTCTTTTGTTTCTGGTGGCCAAAATTATCCGCTTTTAGATTTGTTAACCGCCTCATATTTTACCGAAGATGAAGAATATTCCTTTGGAAAGAATGTTGCAAAAAGTGAAGTGAACCTGAAAATAACTGGGAAAGTTTCTGTTGCGCGTAATCTAATATTAAGCAGGGATGGAAATAAGCATATCGGTCTTGTGATTTCGGGAAATGAAATTATTGGGAGAAATTCCTCAGAAATTCCAGAGTTACTTAAAAGAAAATCAATTCCCTATGTTCATTTGCTAGCAAACTTGGATTCTATAAACGTTTTGTCTTTGGTTCAGGAAACAGAAAACCCCGAAATATACGCTTGTTCAAAGAAGTTTTTATCCGACATATCTGGTAATTCTAATGAATTAATTGTAGAAAATGTTTATACAAAAGAATTGCATAGACAGATTTCTTTGGTGAAGGATCATCAAATAAACAAACATATAATTGAAGGCTACTTGTCATGGGATGAATATAAAATATTCAAAAAGAACATTTTCTTTGTCAAAATCAATGCTCCTGATTCTGAGGAAAAGGAAAACTTTATAGTAAATGCATATTCTTTGATGAAACTGTTTTTGACAGCAGTTTTTGATGTTGAACTGTTTGATAGATGCGTAAATCAGGGTTTAGTAAAAGTAGAGAATATACAGAATCGATTTGACGTACTTAAACAAAATGCTCAAGTGTTTTCTGGCGATGTGCGTGAAAAAGTAGATGAAATAATTATTGTCCTTGAGATGTTAGAAGAAAGCCTGCGTTGTGAATCAAAGAAAGAACAACAAATACGTGATTTTATATGCTCAAATCATGATAAAAAAATAGCCATTGTTGTTCCTAAAGCATTTTACATTACGCTCCTGAAAGAAACAGGAATTGACAAAATTGTTGATTCGCCAGAATTCTTAACCATTGTAAACGCAAATAAGTTTGATAATAAAGAGGCATATGATTTTGTTATTGCAGTGGGAGTCTTGTCTGGAAAACGCTTTGATGTTTTCAAATGCGTGTCATCAAAAAACATAGAAGTATTTCTTTATGATTTTGAAGCAATATTATTCAAGCATCAGTATAGAAGAGCGAAAAAAGCTGAAGATGAATTGAATCGTATTAATGTAAATATTTCATTGTTGCCAGAAGAACTTACGAGTGATGATAGTGATGAAATCGAAAAGGATGTCGATGAAATTGAAAGAACCGACACCGATATGGATGAATATGTTAAACAGTTAGAGGAACGAACTCTATTTAAGAAAATTGAATCAGGTAAAAATGACAATCTGCAATCGGAAGTTGTTGCCGTCGGGACCTTTGATGATGGTGAAAAAATATTTTTCTCAAAGTATTATAGGGCTTATATTCTTGATAAAGAAAATGGCGATGTAAAGGAAGTTGACGTATCTGATATAGAAGAAGGCGACTCGATTGTTTTTACGAAAAATGACGAACAAACTCATGATATTGTTGATTCTGTGCTGAAGAACTTAATTCATGAAGGAAAACTAGATCAATCCATAGATCTTGCTTATGCACATTCCATTCTTTGGAAAGAGAAATTTCGCTCTTATGTTGAAAGTAATAATATTTCGCCAAAGGAAATTGCTACGCAAATGGTGAAAGATGAAGGTATTGCTGTTCAAGAGGCAACTGTACGAAGATGGCTAGACCCTTATGCACATATTGTCGGCCCAAGAGATCAGGAATCTCTTCAGTTTATCGCTTCAAGGATCAATGATGAGGAATTGTTTGATAATGCCGGAAAATATTTTCAAAGTATACGCATAATCCGGAAGAAAAGACGCGAAATACTGAAAGCAATTGGTGAAGCGATTATTGATAAATTGAATGGTTTGTTGGTCCCTAGAAATGACATGATGGAAGACTTCTTTGATAAAATTGATTCGCTAACTCAAATTTTGAAGTTAGAACAAATTGTATATGTAAATCGTATGATGCCGATTAATTTGATTAATAGGCCATTAAATGTAGAGAATTAAGATGAGAGACGTAAAAGAATATATAGAAGCAAGAAAGGAATTTATTTCCTTGGTAAAAAAGGAACTACTTGGCCCTGGATCGGAGGTGTCTATTCCTGATGAGGAACATGAACTTATATCGAATACTCCTGATGTTCGTTATTCGATAGGAATTTTATTCCCGCAAAACAATAAATTGAACGCTGATAATGATGACAGCATAAAGAAAGAAGAAACTGTTGACGAAGATATCAATGAAATTGAAGAAGATGTGCTTTCAGAAGATAGTGAGGGCGTTAATCCTAAGGAAAAGGGTGGTTTTGTCGATTCCAATGAAGACGATAATCTCGATGAAGAAATTGGATTAGCTTCACAAAACATGCCTTCTTCAATGGGCGTGACTTTCTTTGCAAGGGGTAATTCTGAACATATTAACTGTCGAGTATCATTTGGCACATACCGTCATGCAAAAGACGCAGATTGTAAGGTTCCTTTCTACCCCAAAGAGCCTGAGATTTATGAAGTTCCTCTTGAAGTGTCAAGTTTTGTTAGATATGATAAAGAAGACAAATGTTTAAAATTCAAGGGTTCTGCTTTTAAAAAACATGATTTGAAAGACCTGTGGAAAAATGAAATTCTTAATGCTGATGGGAATAATATTCTTAATTACATGAGTAAATTGTGCGATCAATTAAGAGGTTTTGTGAGAATGCCCCATAGTGTTGACGTAAAGCTCGATTTCTCTTATGATGACTATATTGATGCCAATAAAAATTTAGATGATTGCAATTTAAAGGTTACTGCATTAAGACGAAAAGTAGCGGATAATCTTTATTCCATAACAATTATGCTTGTGAATAGTTGTATGGAAAAATCGAATGGAACAAGGTGTATATTCCAACCAGAAATTCGTATTGACACACAAGACAATGAGTTTGTTTTTTCGGAGTACTCTGGCAATGCTGATTTTTCCTTGCTTGATGACGAGGAACAATCATTAAATCTGTTATACCGCAATAAGAAGGTATATGGGACAGGTTTAGGGACATCTCTATCTTGGAGTATAGATTCCGATGGAAAGGGCTTTCTCTACAATGACTTTTTCCCAGAGATTGAAGTTCCGCAGATGGATTTCCGCTTTCCAGACAAGTATCAAATTGATAAGAGAACCTTGTCAATGAAATATTTGTCAGACCTTAATGATTTCGTGAAGGAAGAAAAAATAGATTTACTTGACAATTTTATTAACTCTTATAAGAAATGGATTGATGAACTTTCAGAGAAACTTAAGACCATAGATGAAAAATTCTGGCGTATTGGCAGTGTAAACATATCAAAATGCCTTGAATCTTATGAAAGGATGAAAAAAGGGATAGAGTCTTTGAAAAGGGATGATATCCAATGGAACGCATTTGAACTGGCGAATAGAGCGATGTTCATGCAGCGAGTCCATTTGAAGTTGCAGGAGAAAACGTCAAACATTGATCGATATCCAGATGATGAAGAGCTGGCGGAAAAATTAGAGAGTATCAATTATAAGAATGATGACGAGTTTACTGCAGATCAATACTTTTGGCGCCCATTTCAGTTGGCCTTTTTATTGATGAGCGTAAATTCAATTACAGATGATAAATCAAATGATCGAAATATTGTCGATTTAATATGGTTTCCGACAGGTGGCGGCAAGACTGAAGCGTATTTGGGCTTGACTGCATTTACCATTTTTTATAGGAGAATGGCTCATTGTGATGTTGCTGGCGGAACATCTGTAATAATGCGCTATACATTACGTCTATTGGCGGCGCAACAATTTACTCGTGCATCAACATTGATTTGTGCTTGCGAGTATATCCGGAATGATTCCCAAGCTAGAAAACCCAAATATAAAGTTTATGCGTTAGGAAAAGAGCAGATTTCAATAGGTCTCTGGATTGGTAGTGCACATACTCCAAACAAAAATGATGAGGCAAAAAAATGCTTGAATGAATTACTTTCTGCGACCATAAGAGATTTGCGAGAAAAAAAGGAAAAGAATAACAAATTTCAAATTTTAAAATGCCCTTGGTGCGGAACAAAACTTGTTAAAGATATTGTGGACGGATCTGTACGTGGTGTGTTTGGCTACAGAATGGAAAAGAATAGGCACTTCCAATTGTATTGCCCACAAGAGAGCTGTCATTTTAATCAAATGGGTAAACTGCCTCTACAAATTGTTGATGAAGAATTGTATCGACAACCTCCAACATTGCTGTTTGGAACAGTTGATAAATTTGCAATGTTGCCTTGGAAGAGAGAGATTGGCTCCTATTTCGCTTTGAATACAAATAATCGTTCCCCCGAGCTAATAATTCAAGATGAATTACATTTGATTTCGGGGCCATTGGGTTCCATGGTCGGTTTGTATGAAACAGCAATTGATGCTTTATGCGAATCAAAGGGCGTTAAGACAAAAATTATTGCTTCAACAGCAACAATTCGTCGGGCTCAAGAACAATGCTCAGCCTTGTATAATCGGGATGTTTTGCAGTTTCCTCATCCAGGGCTAGATTCTGAGGATTCATTCTTTGCTAGAGAATCTGATGTTAATTATGAGTTGAATAAATATGGAAGAATGTATGTTGGTTTGATGCCGTCTGGAAAAACGAAAGCCATGATGGAGGTGCGTTCAATTGCAGCGCTTTTGCAAAAAGTTAACATCATGCAATTACCCGACGAAGTTAAAGATAAATATTGGACATTGACAACCTATTTTAATAGTCTAAAGGATTTGGGCAAATGCTCTACATTAGTTGATGACGACGTAAAGGATTTCATTAAGCGCTCTGCTTATCGATTAGGGGTTGGAAAAGATGCGCGTCTTGTTACAAGAGCAGATGAATTGACAAGTCGTGTTTCAACGACGGAATTAAACGAAACATTAGATAAATTAGAAAAACTGGAATATTCAAAAGAAAATCTTGAAAAAAAGAGGTATGCATCAAATATTCTTCTTGCGACAAATATGATTTCTGTTGGTATAGATGTTGCTCGTTTAAATGTGATGCTTCTTGTTGGACAACCAAAATTAACAAGCGAATATATACAGGCTTCTAGCCGCGTTGGCCGATCTTATCCTGGTGTGGCGTTTGCTATGTATGATGGCGCAAAAAGTCGAGACCGTTCGCACTATGAGCAATTCAAATCATATCATGAATCTTTCTACAAGTATGTTGAACCAACTGGAGTGACCCCATTTTCAGAACCTGCATGCGACAGGGCGTTAAAAGCAGTCGTTGTGTCTTTATTAAGGCATTTGAAAGAAGAGTTGCGCCCAGAGGAAGGTGCCGGACATTTTTCAAGAGAAAAATATCTTGACGTAATTGAGAAAATAAAATCTTTCATTCTTAATCGAGAAACTTCTATTATAAATCGTTTAAAAACAGGAATGGTAGATGATTGTAATCGTATAGAAATGGCCATTGAACAAGCTGTTGACGATTGGGATTCCTATGCAAAAACATTTGGTACAGAATCATTTGTTTATGGAGAGAGATTCTTAATAAAACCGCCCACCAATGGAGAACATAGGTTACTTAAAGTTTTCAATTCGGACTCATACGATAATAGTGCTTTTAGCACAATGACTTCTATGCGTAATGTAGATTCTTCTGTTGCGGGAAATGTTGTTATTTGGGAGAATAAAAAATGAGTGATGGATTGTTGCATAAAAAGTATCACTTGAACGATGTTGCGTATTCAGTAAGAGCTTCACAAGCAGTGCTGCAATATGGTGTTGGCGCAATGGTCGATTTTCCCGACCAAACTTTGATGACGGCTGCTCCTGAAATATGGGAAAAGAATGTAAAACAGATTCACGATGAACGTTTAGAAAAAGCTTTGCACGTTGATTATTTGGGAATGCCTGGAGGACGAGACGAAAAAGCGTATAGAGAAGGAATTTCATATGTAAGGTTTCCAGAATGGTATTTCTGCCCAAAATGCAGAAAATTTCAACCTATTGATAAGTGGGTTGAAGATTACAAAAGAAATGCGAGTGCAAAAGCTTTAGAATATGATCCCTATATGACCAGAAGATTACGGTGTCCGACCTGTAAACAGGGACTGGTCGTCGCTCGTATTATAACGGTTTGTGAGCATGGCCATATTGACGATTTTCCATGGGTGAAATGGGTCCACTGCAAAAATATTTATGGTGGTTCTAAAGAAATATGCAGTAATCCAAAATTAACTTTCAAGACTGGAGCGTCAGCAACAGAAGGTCTTGAAGGCTTGGTTATAGAATGCGAAAATTGCAAGGTTAAAACAACATTAAAAGGCGCTTTTGATCCTGATGTTTTCAAAGTCTTAGATGAAAAGTATCCGAATAAATACAACTTCTCGTGCACAGGTCGGCATCCGTGGAAGAATACGCGAGAAGAATGTCCGGAATATCCCAAAGTGTTGCAAAGAGGTAGTTCGTCTGTTTATTTTCCTATAACGGCAAGCTCCTTGGTAATTCCGCCTTATTCAAGCATGCTAACAAGCAAAATCGAAGAATGTAAAGCTTACAAGGAACAAAGAGATGCTTTACAGGCAATATTGAAAAATGACGCTCTTCCGCAAACTGTAAAGGATTTGTCCCTCACATCAATCATTCAAAAGGCGACAGATCTCATTTCGTTAGAAATTGGAGCCAAGAGTGATGAAGTCGCATCAATACTTGAACGAAAATGGAAACATCCTTCGAATGAAGAATATACAACCTCAAGCGTAAAATACAGAGCCGAAGAGTTTGATGCCCTCGGTGGTTTCGTAACATTTGATTCGGAAAGCGGCAGTGATTTTCTGCGCGAAGCTATGAATGTTGATGATTATCATTTGCCTTATATAAAGAAAATTGCCTTAATTCACAAAATAAGAGAAGTTCAGGCGTTAACAGGGTTTTCCCGGATTAATCCAGCGGATAAATCTGAAGCAATAGATAAACAAGGACATGTAGTGTCCGTTAAAGAACATAAAACGAATTGGTATCCTGCTTATGAAGTGAGAGGAGAAGGTATTTTTATAGAATTCGACTCAGACGCAATAAACCAATGGCGAACACAAAACACAGAATTGAGCCGAAGGGTTGATATTTTAAATGAAAATTATAGGAAGTCATTCATTGGCTCCCATAACCCAAGAACCATAACAGGAAAATTTTTACTCCTTCACACAATTTCTCATTTGCTGATAAAACAATTAAGTTTTGAATGCGGCTACAGTATAGCGTCCCTAAAAGAAAGAATATATTGCTGTGAGGAATCAGAAGGCAAGGATATGTCGGGAATATTTATCTACACGGCTTCTGGCGATTCTGAAGGAACGCTTGGTGGATTGGTTCGGCAAGGGAGGCCGGATACATTTCCGAATATTTTCAGAAAGGCTATTGAATCGGGAATGGTATGCTCAAATGACCCTGTCTGTAGTCTGAGTTCCGGCCAAGGTCGTGATTCTTTGAATTTAGCAGCCTGTTACTCATGTGGTTTGCTGCCAGAAACGAGTTGTGAAGAATTCAATGTTTTCTTAGACAGGGGCACAGTTGTTGGTACATTTGATAACAAAGAATTAGGGTTCTTCTATGAGCAATTATTCACTGAATCAGGTTGGAATAATTTAGAGAAGAAAAAGATTAATTCACCAGCGTCAGTATTATCGCCAATCAGCACGATTATGCCTAAGGAAGGTATAGATTTATCTGATCTCGATTACAAATCAATATGGTTCGATGTAAAGCAATGGGCTAGAAATGATGTCGAAATACATTTACTAAATGAACTCATTTCTCATTCTCAAGAATTTGAAGTCAAGGAAAAGCCAAGTCGCGATTGTGAATTTATGATGCCTCCGTCTACAGGAAAGTTCAAGGCGACTTTATTGTGGAAAAAATCGAAAGTTGCATATTTTACCTCTGATGATGAAGACGATTTTGCTATTGCCAAGAATAGTGATTGGATTTGTTTTTGTGGGAATGACGCAAACATAAATGTAGATCTCATTTTACGAAAATTGAAGAATCGGTAATAACATGGCCATTATGATTCCTGATACGCCCCGAAACTTTGCTGCCGCAAGTTTAGAGGGACTAATGTTTGATGCCTTGCAAAAGTTGCCAAACGACTATTATATTTTTCATTCATTCCGAATGATTTCTGTTACTAACAATACTCTCCATGAAAGTGAAACCGATTTTGTCATATTCAATCAAAAATATGGCATAATCTGTTTGGAAGCCAAGGCAGGCGCTGTTGAGTATAAAGATGGTTCTTGGTTTTATGCAAGTGGAATAAAAATGAAACACGAAGGACCATTTGTCCAAGCCAGCTTAAACAAGCATAAATTGAGGCAATATATTGAACGAAGTCACTCTGCGCCACTTTTAGAGAAGTGTAAATTCCTTCATGGAGTGTGGTTTCCTTCAATAACCGCAGCTATGTTAAATTCTATGGCATTCCCACCTGATGCAGATAAAAGTATCGTTTTGACAAAGGAAGCCTTAGACAATCCTGAACCATATTTAGAGCGAATATATGCATTAGACGCGCAAAAAAAGACATCAACGGCATTGACAGATGATGATGTGAAGAGAATTATGCGAGAAGTCCTATGCCCGCATTTTAACGTATTTCCCACGGCAACATTTGATAGCGACCTCAAAAAAATGGTTTTTCATAGATTGCTTAAGGAGCAATCTGGAATTCTGAATTTCCTTTCAGAGCAAAAAACGGCTGTAATCAATGGTGCCGCAGGAACAGGAAAGACTATGATTGCTGTTGAAAAGGCGCAACGGCACGCCAATGAAGGTGAAAAAGTTCTTTTCCTATGTTTTAATACGAAATTGAGGGATTTTTTAGAGAGTAATTATTCAAATAGCAATATAGATTTCTTCACTATAGCGTCTTTAGCTTGCAAAAAATGCAATAGTGCAGTGGCAAATTATCTCCTTTTAAAATCGTGGCTAGATGATGTGTTTTTTCATAGTAAGTTTCCATATAAACATATTATTGTTGATGAAGGGCAAGATTTTGGAGCAGATGGGCTCGATGAATTGGAAATATTGGAACTGTTAAGAGATATTGTTACTGATGAAAGTGTAAATGGGACTTTCTATGTTTTTTATGACAAACTTCAACTTGTCCAAGCTAAACAAATTCCCAGATATATCGAAGATGCTGACTGCAAATTGACTTTGTATAGAAATTGCCGTAATACAGAAAATATTGCGACAACGTCGTTAAGGGTCATTCCAGAAAGGAAGCCTATTTTAATTGAAGGTAGCGTAAAAGGAGTTCCTGCAAATATTTATTATAGAACGGCAGAAACATCCGTTACATGTTTAGACGAGGTGATAAAAGAATTCTTATCTAACGGAATAAAGAATCTTGTCATATTAACGTGTAAGACAGAATCAGAGAGCGTTCTTGCCAATGTGGTCCAAAATGGAAAATATCAGGACAAATACTTGTTTACAACATGCCGAAAATTTAAAGGATTGGAAGCTGATGGTGTTATATTAATTGATGTGAATTCTGAGACCTTCAATAGTCAAAATGCGATGTTGTTTTATGTCGGAACGTCTAGAGCGCGTATAAGATTAGGCCTGATAGCTCAATTGGACGATAATGATTGCCGAGAAATACTAACAAATTGTTTGAAATTTGAGAAAAAAATACGAAATCCCCGTCGTGAACTAGCAAGCGCGTTGAATTCAATAGGAATGATTGAATGAAAATCTTGTTATTTTTTTCCTGAACCCTGGAGAATCGTATGAGAGCGATTGATTTTTTCTGTGGCGGAGGCGGGATGACCTGCGGTCTTCGTCAGGCTGGTATAGACGTTGTTGCTGGTGTTGATTTTGACATTGATGCGAAAGAAACATATGAGGCAAATAACGAAGGGGCCACATTTGTTCATGCGGATATCACTAAACTCCCTTTGAATTATTTTGAAAAAAATATGGATATTCATCGAAATGATGATGATTTAGTTCTTGTTGGTTGCAGCCCATGTCAGTTTTATAGCATCATTCGTTCGTCAAAAGAGAAGTCTAAGGCGTCAAAAGATTTGCTTTTGCAATTTCAAAAATTTATCGAGTATTATAATCCTGGATATGTTTTGGTTGAAAATGTTCCCGGAATTATCACAAACAAGGAAACGGTTCTTTATGACTTTTTAAATTTCCTTGAAGAACATGGATATGGTGCTCCCAAATCTAAGACTTGCAAATATGAAGTCATCAATATGAAAGATTATGGCGTTCCGCAAAGTCGACGCCGTTTTTCACTTATTGCCAACAGACTGGGCAGGGAGGTCCGGTTACCGGAAAAAGAGCCGGAAGAAATTACGGTAAGAGAGGCTATTGGCGACAGAAGGGTGTATCGACGTATAGAAGCAGGGCATCGTGATACTGATGCGATAAGATTTCATTCTGCAATACAACTGTCTGAAATAAATTTGGAACGAATACAACATACACCGCATGATGGCGGTAATCGCTTAGAATGGAAAGACGATCGACGATTGCAATTAAAATGCTATCGGGGCAAAGATCACTCTTTTTGTGATGTGTATGGTCGAATTTTTTGGGATAAGCCATCCCCCACTATTACAACAAAGTTCTTAAGCTATTCAAACGGACGCTTTGGACATCCAGAAGATGATCGAGGGCTTTCTGTTCGAGAAGGCGCGACTTTGCAATCGTTCCCTTGGAATTATGTATTCAAAACATCACGATTAGAAGTTGCTGCAAAATTAATAGGAAACGCAGGCCCTCCAAAATATGCTGAGAAACTTGGGAGGCTCTTGCAGGAGGTCAATAATGGATGACAATCGTTTTCTAGAAATGAAATTTGATCCAAATACAATATCGCATTTGGGTTTGCAGATGTATGCGACATTGCCGCCAGTTATCGCTGAAATGATATCCAATTCATATGATGCAGACGCTAGCAAAGTAACACTTGTGCTGAATGACCTCGATATATCAAACAAAATAATTAGTGTTGAAGACGACGGACACGGGATGTCCTTTGATGAGATAAATACGAATTTTCTCCTTATAGGCAGAAACCGCCGTGAAGGCGATCCTGAAAAGCAGAAAAGCCGTTCAGGAGAGCGCTATGTTATCGGGAAAAAAGGTATAGGAAAGCTAGCCTTTTTTGGTGTGGCACAAACAATTCAAATAGCAACTATTTCCAACGGCTTGCAAAACATATTTGTATTAGATTGGAATGACTTAATACATAGCGAGGGAGTGTACAAACCAAGAATAATAAAAAAAGATGAAAAAACTACAGCGGCAGATGGAACTAAAATAACTCTTACAAACTTAACTAGAAAATCTAATTTTAATCCAAAGGATATCGCGGTACGACTTGCTAAAGCATTTTCTATTTTTGATGAAAAAAAATTCAATGTTATTGTAAAACACAATAATGATGCCGGTTTTCCAATAGATAATAAATTACGATTTGAGGGAATAGACGCAGACGAAACATGGAATTTTCCTCTTTTAGATCCTGATATTAAGTATGATTATTCGAACAAGGAGTTAATTGCTGGACAAATTATTGCAAGCAAAACAACTATTCCTGAAAAAATGCGTGGAATAGCACTTTTTTCACGAGGCAAGCTTGTAAATGAACATTCTTTTTTTGATGTAAAAGCTACAAGTTTTGGATATTCATATTTGACAGGATGGTTGGATATTGACTTTATAGACGAATGGATCCCAGATGTTATTTCGACGAATCGGCAGTCACTGAACTGGGAAGATGAACGCTGCAATGAATTGAAAAAGTATTTGGAGGCGGTAATAAGTTTTATTTATGCGCAGCACCGCAATTCAATGGAAATCAGCAAAAAGAAAAGTATACAAGAAAAAACAGGGCTTGATATTGATGCTTGGATAGAGGGACTTCCAAAACATGACAAAAATCTTGCCAACAAACTTGTTAAGGCAATTGTATCTAACGAAGGTATTGATGGCGATAAAGCTGCAGAGTTGACCGGCTTTGTTAAGGATTCATTCCAGTTTGCGGCTTTTAAAGAGCTGGCTGCAGAAATAGACGGCTCAAAATCATCGGATGCGGAGCTTCTAAACCTTCTCAACGAATGGAAAGTCATTGAAGCGAGAGAAATGTACAAGCTTTCAGAGGTTAGAATACGCACAATACAACGGTTTCAGGAATACATTAAAACTGACGCAAAAGAAGTCCCTGTTATGCACAATTTTTTCAAGCAATTTCCATGGTTGCTTGATCCTAGACTCATGGATTTTGAAGATGAAGTAACATACTCCCAAATATTAAGAGATCAATATCCTGATTCAGATGAAAAATTGGAAGAGGATCGTCGTATTGATTTCTTATGCCATAATTTCGTTGAAAATATGTTTATTATTGAATTAAAGCGCCCAAGCAAAGTTCTTGGAGAAAAAGAATTACTTCAAGCTCTTAACTATAATACGTTTATGCAAAAGCACTTAGGAAATGAAAGTCACTGCAACATTACTTGTTATATTATTGGTAAGCAATTATCCTCTAAGCCTAGTGTGCAAGCGTTGGCGAAATCATTAAAGGAATCAAATTCAGTTGTCGTCAGAACATATACAGAATTATTAAACTCGGCCATAGGATACCATAAAGAGTTTATAGACAAATACGAATCATTACAGGCGACAAATACTTAACAAAAAATAATGGCGAGAATAATACTATGGCTTTCTTCACAAAAGGATGATAATGCGAAAAAATTTGGAAAAAATCTTTGAATTGGGTTATCTACAATATAGAGGGAAGGTTCTTGGCGAAGGCCCCGAAACAAGGAAAAAATTTAAAGAATTTAATGAAGAATTAAAGGAAATCGTTTCTCCTGATAATTTATTTGCGGAATGGTCTCCTGGCCAGTGGCGTTGGGCTGCCGTACCATGGGTTCGAGTTTACAACAAACAAATTTCCCCTAAAACCGGAAGTGGTGTTTATATTGTTTATCTATTTGCAGAATCTGGGCAGTCGGTCTTTTTGACATTAAATCAAGGGGTGTCAAAAAGTACTATTACAGAAATCCATCAAGTAAAAAAAGACATCCAAGAAAAAATAGATCACAAAGACTTTAATGTAAATAAAAGTGGAATCTCCACATTAGTAGATTATGCAGAATCTACGATTTTCTATAAAGAATATAAAAGAGACTCTTTACCATCAGATGAAGAAATGAAAAAGGATTTAAACTCCTTAGTTAACATTTATAAAGAATATATAAAGATGAAGTTAGAACCAGACAGTGTGAATAACCCTATTTCTAAAGATAATCAAAGTGAAAAGAGTATAAAAACAATTCAATCCATCTTTTTCGGCGCTCCTGGCACCGGTAAGTCGCACAAAATTGACAATAATCTTTTCAAAGATGAAAATGGGACATACATCGGTAAGGGAATAAAAGAGATCCCTGAAGGCTGTAAATTCCGCACCACATTCCACCCGGATTACGATTACGCTCAATTCGTAGGCGCATACAAGCCCAAGAAAGAGGGTGAGAAAATCGCTTATTCCTTCGTTCCGCAAGTTTTCGCAAAGGCTTACGCTGCAGCTTGGAAACAGTATTTCGCTGCGGGCAATGCATCGACTGCCAACAACCAGGTCTATCTCGTTATAGAAGAAATCAACCGTGGAAACTGCGCCCAGATTTTCGGCGATATTTTCCAGTTGCTTGACCGCGATGGTGATGGTTTCTCGCAATATTCTATAGATGCAGATTGCGATTTCGCAGAGTGGCTTAAAAAGGATTCCATTCTGAAAACCGTTTGGAGCGAGTACGAAACTAAAGTTGGCGATGGTAAGCTCAAGCTCCCGCCGAACTTGAACATTCTCGCCACCATGAACACCAGCGACCAGTCGCTGTACCCCATGGATAGCGCTTTCAAACGCCGTTTCGATTGGGAATATGTGCCTATTAGTTTCGATGGTAAGGAGGCTGCCAAATACGAAATAGATGTTCTTGATTCCAAAGGTAATCGCTATCTTTGGAAAGATTTTGTCGAGAATGTCAACAAAAGAATTTTGGACCTCACCGATTCCGAAGATAAACAACTTGGCGAGTTCTTCATCAAACCCGACGATGGTATGGTGATTTCTAAAGAGCGTTTCCTTGGCAAAGTAATGTTCTATTTGTGGAACGAAGTCTGTAAGGATGAACATAAGAACGGGTCGTTCTTCCAAGCAAAAGATGAAAGTGGTAAAGTGAATTATTTTACTTTCCAAGATCTTTATAGAGACGAGGGCCTTTTGAAACGTTTTATGGATGAACTGTTGAAAAAGGATGCGTAATATGCCTGATTACAAAATTCCTCTTTTGCCCCTTAGCTTTGATTTTGAAAACGTCGCCATATATAAGCAGCTTTCTGCGGCGTCACGCGCTCTCGCAGAGTTGAAAGGTGTTGCCAAAACAATCCCCAATGAAAACATTCTGTTGAACACCTTGGTCCTGCAAGAAGCTAAGGACAGTTCCGAAGTTGAAAATATTGTCACCACGCAAGACGAGGTTTATCAGGCTGATCTAGATCTAGTCGATACAATAACGAAGACCGCTCAAAAGGAGGTTCTTCGTTACCGTGAAGCAATGCACATGGGGTTTAACCTTGTACGTTCGAATCGGTTACTGACCAATGCGGTTATCAAACAGATTCAGCAAGTTCTTGAAGCCAACAAGGCGGGTTTCAGGGCTGTACCAGGAACGGCTTTGAAAAACGGAAGAGGCGAAACGATTTATACACCGCCCCAGTCCAAAGACGAAATTGAACAATTGATGTCGAATTTGGAAAAGTTCATCAACGATCCGGAGCTTTCTAGCCTTGATCCTCTGATTAAGTTACCTATTATACACCACCAGTTTGAAAGTATTCATCCATTTTATGATGGGAATGGCAGAACCGGTCGAATTATCAATATTCTGTATTTGGTCACGAATGGTTTGCTAGATCTTCCCATTTTGTACCTGAGTCGGTATATAAACCATAATAAGGTTCGCTATTACTCTTTGATTCAAGAAATAAGGGACAATGCTCCGAATAACGAAAAAAATTGGGAGGCGTGGATTACCTTCATATTAAAAGGTATTGAAGATACTGCCAATGAGACCGTTGTCCTTGTCGGAAAGATTCGGGACCTGATGCAGGAGTACAAGCAAAAAATACGTACTGCATTTGGTGCAAAGTATAATCATGAATTGTTGAACAATCTGTTTAAGCACCCGTATACGAAGATTGAATATGTATCTCGGGATTTAGAGATTTTTCGCCATACAGCAGCAAAATATCTTGATGAATTGGTAAAAGAAGGTTTGGTCACCAAGCATAAGCATGGGAAAACCAACTATTACATCAATCAGCGACTTTTGGACCTATTTCTTCATCAGGCGGAGATCGGTAAAAACAGCGCCTAAAAAGCCTTTTTAAAGTGAACGTGTATAAAAAAATCGAATTTTTGTACACGATTGCGTGAGTGTGTAGTAAAAAAGCCTTTTTTTATACATAAAAACGGGCCTATGTCTAAAAATTTGGAAAAAATAGACAATTCAGCTAAAAAACAATGATTTTCCTTTTTGAACAGTTTGCCTACTCTTCAGAGTACCTCAAAAAGGTACTCCCGACCGATAAGGAAGGGCGTTTTGCCGGTTTACCGAACGGTTTTGTGCAAAATGACGGCAAACTGGATGGCGTCGGATATCTTTACAACAAGTCTGCAAAGAAAAACGCTGAAAAGGCCGCCGATAACATTGTGTTTGTGTTGCCCAAGGTATTCATGGACGATGCAAAAACGGCTTTTGGCGAAGTGGTGAATGCTGGCAAGGATTTTTCCTTAGACGCTGCTCCCAAGGAATTCCTTTCGAAGCTTTCTTTATGGGTTTGCTCGTCAATAGATCTGTACCATCAGCAGAATCCTAAAGCCAGGACCGTGGATGTTCCTGAGGTTTTTCGGTTCGGTAGTGCAAAAGAATCTCCTACGCTTATTAATGTGATGAACGCCATGAAGGCGTTTTATGCCGAAAATCAAAATCTGTTTGTCTTTACGGCTAAAAATAAGCATAGTGGCAATAACCGCATAGATTGGCGTCGTACAGTAGCGCATACGCAGCCATTCATGCAAAATGGTGCGCCCATTTACATGGAACTCGAAAACAAGAAAAAGGTTTTCGATTTAGATGATCGTCTTTTGGTGCTTTATTTCTCGGCAATGAACTACATTGAAGAAACCTTCGGTTTCAAAATGCCAAAGTCCGAGTTTTACGCTCCGATTCGTGTGAACGAATTCCGCCGCTTGCTGGGGCATCGTGGACTTGTTGAACTGCGCCGCATAAAGCACAAGTATTTCGCTGATAAGTTCCTGAAGCTTTTCAATATTGTAAAAGCCTTCTTTGAATGGGGCGCGAATTTCAGCGCAAATGATTTCAGCAATGAATACATGCTCACGAACAAGTATAATAACGTGTTCGAATCGATGATTGACAAGCTCGTGGGCGATGACTTGCCGCATTCTATGAACTATTTGAAGGCGCAGAAAGACGGTAAGGTGATAGATCACCTTTACAAAGACCGCCAATTGATTTTTGCCGATGAAGAACAGAAAATCTGGTTTGTGGGCGATAGCAAGTATTATAAAGATGGAAATAAGATAGAAGGTAATTCCATCTACAAACAGTTTACCTACGCGAAGAACATTATCCAGTATAATATTAGCGACTTGTTGGAGAAAGACCAAGATAGGCAAAAGTACCAAGGACTTCGTTATCGTGATGAATTGACTGAAGGTTATAGCGTTACGCCGAACTTTTTTATTCGGGGATTCTTGCCGAGTAGCGAAAAAGATTCCCTAAAAAAAGAAGAGCAGTTCCGGGAATCCTATTTTAGGACTGAATTGACGGATGATCAACTGATTGCAAACGAGGCAGATTCTAGTAATTACCAGTTGGTTGATGATGAAGGAAATGTTATTGGTGACGCCCAGAAGGATAAAAGTCTGTGGGACCTTCGCAATCGCCATTTCAAGAATCGGCTTTTTGATCGTGATACGCTCTTGTTGCAAGTGTACAATGTCAATTTCTTGTACGTGTTGAAAGCATATACATCTAAACGCTCCAGCCTTCGCGATGAGTTCAAGGGGAAGGCCCGTGACATGTTCCGCAGGAACTTCTTGGATTTGCTGAATCGCAAGTATTACTTCTGGGCGTTATATTTGCCGGATTTGGAAAATAAAGAATATCCCAAGAATTTTGAAGATTTTCTTGACCGCAATTTCCGTTCACTTGTAGGCCGTGTTTTCCAACCTGTAGGAACGCCGCTTTGTCTTATTCTTGCTTTGGAGCAAGATGTTGTAAATGAGACGTTAAAACCTAATCAAGAAAACGATTATAAAAAGATTCGTCAAATTGTTGCTAAAGAAAAATGTGAGGTGTTCCAGGTATGGCCCAATGAAATTTGGGATAGTGGTACACCCCAAAAATGGAACGATGACAATCTGAGAAAAGTTTCAGCTCCAGACTTGGCTGTGAAAAAACGTTGATATTCTTTTTTCAACAATAGACGAAAGGCTTTAGGTTGCCTTTTAGAATACTTTGTTTGATAAAGTATTTGAAAATTATGTTGTTTTTTTTATATTTATTGTTTGTTTGAAATGAGGATGGTTGTTTATGAAAGATTTCGATTTGACATATGTAATTTGTTTTTTGCTGGTATTTGGCCCTTTAGAAATATTTTTTTGTTATCTGAAAAGTAGAATACAGCGCGATAAGACGAGAAGATGGGTTGATGAACTTTATGCGCCTAAAGAACCAAAGGCTTTTAATAAAGATTGGCAAGATGACGCTCGGTATTATATATTGATCACACTTCTCATTATCTATTCTTTTTTGGGAAAACATGATATATGGAGTGTTGTGACGATAAACTTGTATTTAATAGTGAATACAATAATCCACCTGTCGAATCGATGGACTCTCGTAATCTCTGCTATTAATAATATCAAAATTGATAGCAATGGCGTACATCTTTATAATACGAAGAACGGCTGGATTAGCATCTATTTAATGAGTATGGAAAAATGGTTTGGTATAAAAATCAAACTCATAAACAATCAGCTGAAAGAGGGAATTGAAGTTTGCGAACGCAATAGACTCGAAGGTCTCTATTATCTTGATAAAATTGACATGAAATTTTCAAGTAACGAGTTTATTAGTGTAGCATCGCAAGCGATTTATTCAAATTTTATTTTTTTACTTCATCTATTGGCCGTTGTTGTCATTAATTCGGTGCTGCTGTTTGATATGGTCAAGTCTGGTGTCATTGCAGAATCTCGTTTTATTGACAACGTAGCGAATATACCCTATGTTATATTACAAGTATTTTCAACGGTTGGGTTTGGAGATGTTTGTGCAGAAACGTCTATGGGAAAATGCTTTTTTATTATTATGTTTATTCAAGTAATTGTAACAATTATATTAGGCGTTGTGTATAAAGATTTTGCGTTAAATATAGTTGTTACTCGCTTTGATGAAATTACAAAAAAGCTTAATGACGCATTTGATGTTCACAAAAAAATATGTATCAATTCAATCCTTACTAAGAAAATGTATTACAATTCATTTGAGGAATTCCAAGAAAAAAAGTTTTTTTTCTCCCGTTCGGTTTTTGATGAATTGAAAGAATGTGTGGAACAAAAAGATTATGGAGAATAGGTTGAATGGGCGAGAAATGAAAGTCGCCTATTGAGGGATGCACTCAATTTCTTTTTTAATATTTTAAAATGTTAAGACTCTCTAGAATTTAGGCGCTTTTACGCCTGATTTGCGTTAGGCCTCCAGCCACTTGCGGCTATGGTCCCCTTCAGGGGAGATAGTAACCCCCTTTGGGGGCGGAGACACGCGTAGCGTGGCTCCGTGAGCGGAGCGAGTATAGCCCGACCCGGCGCGTCGCCGGGGAACGCCCAGAACATTCATCGTGCGATCAGGCCGAGTGCCAAAAAGCAGAGGAACAGCGGCAAAATGAATATCCACACGCCCTGAAAGTAG
>JAEEGK010010611.1_pt1 | contig 21217 bp, 15 predicted proteins | sample 8958771 | NCBI WGS metagenome assembly JAEEGK01 (sample SAMN16246547, study PRJNA631951) | gut metagenome | biome: gut microbiome; feature: rumen; material: SC-attached | host: Bos | place: Iran: Karaj | collected 2018-10 | reverse complement strand
CTGCTTGTCGATGCCGAAGCTGACGAAAATCATTATCATCACGAAGATATTGTCAATCGACAGTGTTTCCTCAAGGAAATAGCCAGCCAGATACTGCTGGAAAATCTCCTTACGGTAAATCGGGAGGGCATCGCCGAAATCCATACCCGGCACAATCTTGTGCGCCAGCGACCCGCCTTTCACATACTCCAGCAACTCGTCCATATTCGTGATGCCGTGGACCCACTCGGCCTTGAACAGCAGCAGCAGGCCGAACAGCATGGCCAACGCCACCCAGATACCGGTCCAAATAGCCGCCTCCTTAATCTTGATAACGTGGTCCTTCTTGTGGAACACTCCCAAATCCATGGCCAGCATAAAGATGATGAACACCATGAAGGCCCCGAAAAACAGAAATCGTGTAGTCATACAATTATCTTTAATCTTTTTGTTATTCGTGTTTGCCAATCGGTAGGGAGCAAGGGCTTCCAATAATAAAAAAGCCCATAGACGCGACCCCTTCGCACCTATGAGTCTCATCGATTGCGGGCAACGCCAAGCCTCGAAGGGCCAGTGACTTGTTGACGCTGTCCACGGCCTCTGCCGCCGATTACTCCCCCATGAAAGCGGATGCAAAATTACAACTTTTTTTCCACATAGCCGAATTTATTTTTCCTCCCACGCCAAAGCCCGCCTCCTCCATCCCTCACCACCCTGCCTCCCTTCAATCCCGGCTCCTTCCCGCATCGTTACAGCAACGTTACAGCCTATCATGACGGGTAACGATGCTATAACGATACTGTATCAATGCCAGATTGAAGGGCGTCAGTGCGAAAAATGAGGTCTATAGGTCAAATTGCAGGATAAAATCCTCTGAAACGCCAGTGTTTATTGGCGGTTTCGTGAATCAAGGAGCTTGAGACAAATTTTAACAAATAGAAATCGCCAATGGGTCAATTTGCAGGATAAAATCTTCCGATTAGTAAGAATACACTACCTTTGCGAGGATTCAAGATACTCAAAATAGGTAGAAAATGTACAAGTCGAAATGTCCAGTATGCGGCGGCACGCACACAGTAAAAAACGGTAAACGGAGGGGAGTCCAAACCTATTTATGCAAGGGATGTGGATACCAGTTTCGTAACATTCTTGGCCTAAAACGCGACACTTTATGGAGAAGCTATCAGGATGGCAAGCAGACCATATCGGAGCTGGCTGCAGCCTACGGAGTGAGCGACTCCACCATCAAGAGGCGGTTGCGCGAGATAGAAAAGGTCTGGGCGCAGCCGCCGCTGGATGGGAGCGGTTACGTTCACCTCGACGCCACTTATTGGGGACACAACTGGGGAGTGATGCTTGCGATAGACGAAAGTTCTGGAAAACCTCTCTACATGGCGTTTATCGCACATGAGAGGGTGCAGGACTATGTGGATGCCGTACGCAGCATCGAAGAGCGTGGATACACCATAATGGGGATTGTAATAGACGGGATGAAGAGTCTCTTCAGCGAGTTCTCGGCATACAAGATCCAGATGTGCCAGTACCACATGATACAGATAGTGAGGCGATACCTCACCCTGCATCCCAGACTGCTTGCAGCCCGGGAACTGAAAGCCCTTGTGGACAATATCGTGAATGAAGACGGACCCGAATTTGAGAATAAGCATCGGCATTGGAAGTCCAAATGGGTGGACATGTTGAACAGGCGTTCCACCTTGAAGTCGGGGAAGACGCAGTTCACCCACAGACGGCTGCGCTCCGCCATGCACAGCGTTGACTTCTACCTGCCGTACCTCTTCACATACCAGCAGCCGGAATGCAACGGGATGCCCAACACCAACAACAAGATTGAAGGGACTTTCACCGACCTCAAAAAGAATCTCAACAACCACAGTGGGATGTCAAAGGAGAACCGCAAGCGGTTCATCAGTGGGTTTTTCTTGGCATTGGGTGAAATCTAACAAGTCATAAAAAGGAAACGGCCGCCTCTTTGCCGGCAGCCGTTTCACGCATGACTTGTCGTCATTCACCGCAGTCTTATTCCTCACGGGGTTGCTCCCCAGCAGAGCCCCGCTATGCTTCAGACTGCGCGGCAAAGATACAAAACTTTTTTCATTCGGCCATCCTGCAATTTGACCTATTGAGACAAAGTACCAAAAATCATCCTGCAATTTGACCTATACGCCAAAAATGAGGTGCCGGGATGGCCGCACAGAAGGTGCTGCGGGTGGGTCAGGGCTCGACCACCAGCGACGACTGGCGGAGGGTGATGCGGTGGCCTTGCGACCCGGGATGGGCGGCAAGGTAGCGATGCGCCACCAGTCCCATGGTGTGGCGCAGGTTCAGCTCGCCCACATGTATGTTGCCGTCCCCGTCCAGCATGTGGTCCACACCCAGGGGCCCCTCGTAGCAGGGGGCGATGCTGTCGACGAGCCACCCTTCAAGCCGCTCGCGCATGGCGGGGGTGTAGCCCACGCGGCGCGCTATCTCGTCGTCGGGCAGCAGGAGGTTGGCACGGTACACACCGTGTTCGGACTCGAAGAGGGAGTAGCCCTCGAAGCGCAACCGGCCATTCTCCACATAGTATTCGAGGGCGAAATCGCTTACCACCCTGCGGCGTGGCTCGGCAATGACACATTGCTGCGAGGCGACGGTTTTGAGTATCCACTGCCTGTCGTGGGGCGTAAGGCTGTGGCTGACCCATCGCAACCCACGTCCCGAGCCGGACCAAGGGGCTTTGAGCACCAAGTGGGGCGTGCGGGCGAGGAGGGCTTCTACTTGTTCGGGGGTCTGCACAGCATGGCTGTCGGGCTGCAGGGGCAACAGCGTGGAGCGATGTTGCAGCGTGCGCCAGCAGGCGAGGGTGGCGTCGTCGGGCATCAGACTGCGGGGCACACCGGCTTTGAGCAGGCGGGTGACAAGGGCAATATTCCATCCCCAAGGCACAATGGCTGGTTGGCCGGGGCCGTCGGACTGTTGCAGCCATTCGGCCACGCAGCGGCTGTCCACCTGGTCGGCGGCAAGTGCAATGGCTCCGGGGTAGAGCTGCTGCATGATGGAAGCACCCTCGCGGGCAAAGGCCAGGGCAGAGGCCGGCGCGACGAAGTGGGGTCCGCCGTTGGCGAGACAGAGGTCGTGCTCGGGATTAAAGATGCAGAGCATAGGAGCCATAGATTACGACAGGTTGAAAAAAGGGGGGAGCTTTCACTCCCCCCATCCATGAAAAACAAGCTATTACGCTCTTATTTGTTCACCTGGAATTTGGTGCAACCGGTAGCAAAGAAATTGCTGATCTGGTTGGCGGCGGCAATACCGGCATTGATGTTGGCCTCTTCGGTCTGGGCACCCATCTTTTTGGGAGTGGCGAAGTAGCGGCCTTCGAAAGCCTTGAATTCGGCATCGGCGTCGGGCATGATGTCGGTGATGTATTTGAGGTCGGTACGCTCGGCCATCAGTTTGAGCAGTTCGGGCTCGTTGATGACTTCCTTACGGGCGCTGTTGACGAGGATACCACCCTTGTGCATCTTGTTGACGAGGGCATAGTTGATGCTCTGCTTGGTCTCGGCGGTGGCGGGAATGTGGAGGGACACCACGTCGCAGGTCTCAAAGAGTGCATCCTGGTTGGCGACGGCCTTGGCCATGCCGGACTCGTTGATCTGGTCGGCAGTGAGGAATGCGTCGTAGGCATAAACATCCATACCGAAGCCCTTGGCGATGCGAGCCACGTTGCGGCCTACGTTACCGAAAGCAAGGATACCAAGTTTCTTGCCCATGAGCTCAGAACCGGATTTGCCGTTGTAGAAGTTGCGGACGGCGTAAACAAGCATACCCATGACGAGTTCGGCCACAGCGTTGCTGTTCTGGCCGGGGGTGTTCATGGCAACGATGCCGCGGGCGGTGCAAGCCTCGAGGTCGAGGTTGTCGTAGCCGGCGCCGGCACGGACGACGATCTTCAGGTTTTTGGCGTGGTCGATAACTTCCTTGGTGACCTTGTCGGAGCGGACGATGAGAGCGTCGGCATCTTCGACAGCCTTGTAGAAGTCGTTCACGTCAGTGTATTTTTCGAGGAGAGCCAGGGTGTGGCCATTCTTCTCGACCACTTCGCGGATGCCGTCAACGGCGACCTTTGCGAAGGGTTTTTCGGTAGCAACTAAAACTTTCATTCTTTTTAGTGATTAGTGATTAGTGATTAGTGATTAGACAAATGAAGCGTCTACTCATTATCGCTAATCTGATTGTTTTTTATTATTTCTGCTTTAATGTGTTTACGGAACCCTGACAATAGTTTTTGCACGGATTCCATCCTTCCGTCGATTCGACTCATGTCGTCTATGTATCCTAAAGTGTATGAAATATACAACTGAGTTTCCACTTCGGCCAACGAACCTGACGCTATATTAAGGAAATGGTACAATTCCTTATTGGTCCCACGCCCGCATCCTTCGGCAATGTTTGAAGGAATGGAAACCACCGCTCGGCGTATTTGCAATGAGAGTCCATACTCTTCATTTTTGGGGAAGTCTGTCAATAAATCATAAACCTCTTTTACAAGTACAATGCTTTCCTGCCAGACCTTCAAGTCGCGGTGATACATAGGTAAATCCAAAAACGGAAGAGTGAATAGTGATTCCTTATGTAATGTCGAATCACTATTCACTATTCACTTTTCACTTACTTGTTGGCTTTCTCGAAGTCCTGCATGCACTGGACGAGAGCCTCAACGGCCTCGATGGGGCAAGCGTTGTAGAGGCTGGCGCGGAAGCCGCCGACACTGCGGTGACCCTTGATACCAACCATGCCACGCTCTTTGGCAAAGGCCATGAAGTCGGCCTCGAGGTTCTCGCGACCCTCGGCCATCACCCAGCAGTGGTTCATGATGGAACGGTCTTCCTTCTCGACAGTACCACGGAACATGGTGTTGCGGTCGATTTCTTCATACAGCAAGGCACTCTTCTTGACGTTGAGTTTGTTCATGTTCTCAACACCGCCGATGGTGTCCTTAACCCATTTCAGGGTCTCGTGCATGACGAAGATAGCGCTCACGGGAGGAGTGTTGAACATGGAGATGTTCTTAGCCTCTTCAGCAGCGTGGGTGCGGAAGTCGACCATGGTGGGCAGGGGGTTCATGTACTTGCGGTCGGTGATCTTGCCGAGGATGTCTTTGCGGACGATGTAGAAGGTGACACCGGCAGGGCCAACGTTCTTCTGGGCACCGCCATAGATAAGACCATATTTCTTCACGTCGACGGGACGGCTCATGATGTCGGAGCTCATATCGGCAACGAGCATAACGTTGTTAATCTCGCTGGCGTCGAAATCGCGGCGGATCTCGGTACCGTAGATGGTGTTGTTAGTGGTGATGTGGAAGTAGTCTGCATCGGCAGGAACGGTCCAACCCTTGGGGATGTAGCTGTAGGTCTTGTCTTCGGAAGAAGCGACAATCACGGTCTCGCCGAAGTTCTTAGCCTCTTTGGCGGCTTTCTTTGCCCACACGCCGGTCTGCAGATAGGCAGCCTTCTTGTTGAGGAGGTTGGCGGGGACATCCATGAAGCCGGTGCTGGCACCACCACCGAGGAAAAGGATTTCGTATTCGGCGGGGATGTTCAACAGGTCGCGCCACAGCTGACGGGTTTCTTCCATGGTGCGCTCCCAACCGGGGGTACGGTGGGAAATCTCGAGCAGACCGATACCAGTGTTGTCGAAGTCGCGGATGGCATTGATGGTGGACTCAATGGCCTCTTTTGGCAGGACGCAGGGGCCTGCATTGAAATTATAAGCTGTTTTCATTTGATTTGAATTTAAGTATGTTATATTTAAAAATGTGCTTTTTTCATTTTGTTTTCCTGCTGCAAAGTTACTCTTTTATTTTAATATATTGATACTTTTTAAAGAAAAAAAAAGTTTTTTAGCATCCTGGAGGCGGAGACGGCGGCATTTGCGAAGGGCAGAAAGGACTCCGGGGTTGGATGACGGGGGTGTGCCGAGGGGAGAAACTGGCGGGTGGGGGTCCGATTTTTCCAACCGAAGAAGGGACGCGGAAAAAATATACTTTTTAACGGCATTGTGTGAATAAAAAAACAGGAATTTGAAGATTAGCGAGTTACTGAAAAGTGGCCTGATTGTGGGTGTATGATTATCAAGAATTTGTACGTAACAAACTATAAAACAATACAATACATTAGTTATTCATCAATATCAGACTACTGGTCAGGCAGTTGGTTGGCTTATCAACATTTTTGGCCGAAAGGGGTAAAATTCCGCAAAAAAATCTTGAACTTCGGAAAAAAAATCGTATATTACGAGGGCTCGAAAAAGGGGGCTTGGGCGTAAAATGGTTATTTTTCAACTTTTTCAAAGAGGCATGACGGAGTTCATGTGCCGGCAAGCGGGGTTTGCTTTATATTTTTTTTCTGAATTGTGAAAATTTATTTTTCACCTTGATGGGTGATAAAATTGTTGCATTTTTGCATTACAGACATCGGAGGGGGAATGATTCATAAGTGATACAGAGCCAGTGTCGGGGAGCGGACTTTTCAACAGTCCGATGTTTGAAAAAACGCGAAAGCCGCCTTGTGCGGCCGGAAAAAAATGAGAACAACAAAGACAATGAACAATTATACTGAAAACGACTCGAGGATTATGGAGAAAGACTGCCAGAAAGTATGGGACGAATGCCTGGGATTCATCAGAGACAATCTCACGGGAAACGAGACAGACAGGGTGTACAGCACCTGGTTTGAACCTATCGTCCCCTTGAAGCTGGACGGGAGCACCCTTATTATTAAGGTGCCGAGTCCTTTCTTCTATGAATGGCTTGAGCAGAACTATGCCGACTTGCTCGAGCGAGCCATCCAGCTGACGCTGGGCGACGATGCACGCTTGCTGTACAGCGTGGTGATGGACACCAGCATTGCCGAGCAGCCCATCACTACCCGCATGCCCTCAACGGGAAGGCCTTCCACTATCAACCAACCCCGTGATGTGCCGATGAACCTCAACCACGAAGACAGCAGGGAGTTTCCCAACCCCTTTGTCATCCCGGGCATACAGAAGGTGCGCGTCAACTCGCAGCTCAGTTCGTCGTACACGCTCCTCAACTATGTCGAGGGCGAATGCAACCGACTGGCCCGCGCGGCAGGCTATGCTGTGGCTGAAAAACCCGGTAAGACCGCCTTCAACCCCTTGATGCTTCACGGCGGCGTGGGATTGGGCAAGACCCATCTTGCCAATGCCATCGGACTGAAGACCAAGGAGCTGCATCCTGAAATGACGGTGTTGTATGTCACCTCCGAACAATTCATGCAGCAGTATATGGATGCAGGACGCAATGGCACCACTTCCGACTTTGTTCATTTCTACGAGATGATTGATGTGCTGATAGTGGACGACATCCAGTTCTGGAGCAACAAAGCCGGCCGTACACAGGAGGCTTTCTTCCACATCTTCAACACCCTACACCAGGCAGGCAAACAGATTATCATCACCAGCGACAAAGCCCCGAGCGAACTGCAGGGCCTCGAGACCCGTCTCACGTCGCGCCTGAAATGGGGTTTGGCAGCAGAGCTGCTGCCTCCTGATGTCGAGACCCGCATGAGTATCCTGCGCCAGAAACTGGCCAACGACGGAGTGGAGATGCCCGACGAAGTGATAGAATATATTGCATACAACATCAACACCAACGTCCGCGAACTGGAAGGCGCCCTCATCTCGCTGATGGCACAGTCGTCGCTGAACCACCGCGACATCACCATCGACCTTGCCCGCCAGATGGTTGACAAGTTCGTGAAGAGTACCAACCGCGAAGTGACCATCGACTACATCCAGAAAGTGGTGTGCGACTACTTCAACATCCCCATCGAGAGCATCCAATCGCGCACCCGCAAACGCGAGATAGTCCAGGCTCGCCAGTTGACGATGTACTACGCCAAAAAGCTGACTAAGTCGTCACTTGCCATCATCGGCCTGCAATGCGGCAACAAGGACCACGCCACCGTCCTCCATGCCTGCAAGACCGTTGCCAACCTGGCCGAGACCGACAAGCAGTTCCGCTTCTGGATCGAGGATCTTGACAAGAAGTTTAAGGAATAGACTCATCATCCATGAAAGTACCATTCAAGCCCGGCACACTTATCTACCCGCTGCCCGCCGTGATGGTGAGCTGCGGCGACGCACCCGAGAACTACAACATCATCACTATCGGGTGGACCGGCACGGTGTGCAGCGACCCACCCATGTGCTACATCTCTGTTCGCCACGAACGCTACTCGTACGATATTATCAAGCGTACGGGTGAGTTCGTCATCAACCTCACCACCGTCGACCTGGCCCGCATCACCGACTGGTGTGGGGTACGCAGCGGCAGAGACTACAACAAATTCAAGGAGATGCACCTCACTCCCCAGCAAGGGCAGTTGGTCAAAGCACCCCTCATCGGCGAAAGTCCGTTGAACATAGAATGCCGTGTACGCGACATACGTCCCCTTGGAAGCCACGACATGTTTCTGGCCGACGTCGTTGCCATCGATGCCGAGGAACGGCTTATCGACAAAAGCACCGGCGCCTTCCAGCTCAACCACGCACAGCCCCTGGCCTACTCCCATGGAAAATACTATTCGTTGGGCGAAAAGCTGGGCAGCTTCGGCTTCAGCGTAAAGAAACAATCCAACCGTAAATAACAATCCCCCCTCTATCATGAGAATCGTATGTGTAGAGCCTCTGGGCATCAGCCAAGAGCACTTCGAAGAGCTGAAAAAAGAGATGGCCTCCAAAGGTCATGTCTTTGAATATTATATGGACCGCAACGAGGATACTGAAATCCTTGCTTCGCGCATGGGCGAAGCCGACATTGCGGTGATTTCAAACATCCCCCTGCCTGCAGCAGTCCTCAGCCGCTGCCCCAGCCTTCAATACCTATCGGTGGCATTCACCGGCCTCGACCATATCGATATGGACTTCTGCCGCGAACACCACATCACCGTGCAGAACGCCGCCGGGTATTCCACCACAGCTGTCAGCGAACTGGCCGTGGGACTCATGCTCGACGTGCTGCGCCGCATCACCAGCCTCGACGCCGCCACCCGTCAGGGACAGGGCCGTGGGGCCTTTCTGGGACGCGAACTGCGGGGCAAGACCGTAGGTGTGGTAGGCACGGGTGCTATCGGCACCGCCACCATCCGTCTGCTCCTTGCCTTCGGCTGCAAAGTGATAGCCTACAACCGCAGCCGTCACGCTGAAGTGGAGAAGATGGGTGTGGAATATACCGACCTCGATTCATTGATGAGACAGAGCGACATCGTCACACTGCATGTGCCGCTGAACGCCGAGACCCACCATCTTATCAGCCGGGAGCGCATTGCGATGATGAAACCCACTGCCATCCTCGTCAATACTGCCCGCGGCTATGTGGTGGACATTCCCGCCTTGGCCGAAGCATTGAGCAACCACTGCATCGCCGGTGCCGGAATAGATGTATACGAGAAAGAGCCTCCCCTGCCCTCCGGGCATCCCCTGCTGGCTGCACCCAACTGTGTATGCGTACCCCATATCGGGTATGCCTCGCGCGAAGCTTTCGACATACGTGCCGACATAGTCTTCGACCATGTGCGCCAGTATCTCGATACCATCCGCTAAGCAATCCACTTACATCACAATATATCGCCGCCTCCATCCGGGACGGCGTTTTTCTTTTGATTACCGCAGGAGTGTCACGGTGCCGGTGACCACACGGGGTTCGCCCTCGAGGGTGGTGTAGTGGCAGATATAGGCGTAGGCCGACATGGGGCTCTGCACGCCACGGTAGGTGCCGTCCCACCCTTGGTTGATATCCTTGGTGCGGAAGATGCAGTCGCCCCAGCGGGTGTAGACCTGCAAGTCGTAGTCGCGGATGTTCACCCCATAGCCACGGAAAAGGTTGTTGGTCGCCTCGCCCGGCGTGAAGACATTGGGGAACCACAGCCTGTCCACCCGTATCGGCACGATGGTCACGGCCGTGTCGGAGCATTGGTCGTTGCCCACCGTCAGCATCACCACGAGGCTGTCCGCAACGACTGTCTGTCCCCCTCCGGCGTCGGGGTTCACAATTCCAAGGTGGGCAACATTGCAGTGTATCACCGAATCGTCATTTATCACCAACGGCGGTTCGCCATTCGACGCCTGCGGTGCTACGCCCACCGTCCACTGCCGCCATTTATCACCAGCGGCGGTTCGACCTCCACTCAGGCTCAGGTCTGTGGCAGTGAATTCCAGTTGGTGTTCTGTCAAGTAGCCGGGCTCCACCATCATGCGTGCCTCCACGTCCTCCACGGGCAGCAGCCACAGCGTGTCGGCCACCGGGCAGGAAGGAGCATCGCACCAGTCGGCGGTGAGCACATATAATGTCGGCGAGGCGGGAGCGAGACGCAGCGTGTCGCGCTGCAAAAGTTGTCTGGACAGCATACTGTCGGCTGGCGAAGAGACAAATCGATAGCACAGCGTGTCGACCAACGGGACAGCGTATCCCACCCATCCCCGGCAGTGGGGCTGGGCTTGAAAAGCATACTCCACCTGTGGCCGCACCGAGAGGTGGAGCACCACCAGGCTGTCGGTACCCGCATGCGACACGAAACAGACCGTATCACATCCAGGACCGGTGAACGTCACATCCTGCAGGGTGAAAGGCAATGCGCTCTCACATACCGTCTGGTACTGATCCTCCCTGCTGCTGAGGTGCAACGTAACCACGCTGTCGCATCCCACAATCGTACTGTAGCGCACACGGTACACCGCCGGTCCCCAGAAAGGTCTCCCGGCAAAGCGGTACGTGTCGCCCAGTTCCATGGTGTCGACAACGTCAACATAAACCCTGGGATGCACATGCAGCATCAGCATGGTGAAACGGCAGCTGTCCAAACGGCTGTACACACCCGCCTGCATAAGATTCCGGCCGTTGAAACGATACACCTCTCCCTCGCAGATAGTGTCGTACAGCGTGTCGGCGGGAATATCGATGAACAGCGTATCGCTCACCGAGTCGACACAATCGCCGTCGGCCAGCATGGCGTAGAGCGTGGCCACATGCCATCCCGGAGCGCCGAAATGGTACACCGGGTGCTCATCCTCCACCACCGTCTCGTTGTCGAACACCCACCGGTACCGCTCGCAGGGGAAGAGCGTCAACATCGAATGGGCGCTGTCGCGTGCCACGACGCTGTAGTTGTGGAACCGAACGGCATCGTCGCAGGGGTCGGGCACATCATAGCCGAAATCAGCCACCGGGTAGCGGCCGCCCACATAGGTAGTCATCACAAAGCTGCACTCATGGCCCGACAGGCGATGGCTCACACGGCAATGCAGCTCGGATCCGTCGTTCATCACCAACCCCGGCACAGGAAACCGCAGGCTGTCCGTCGACGAAAGGGTCACCGACGTGTCGGCATCGCTATACCATCGGTAGGAGAAACCCTCCGGAGCACGGACCACATACTCCTGCACCTCGCCGCAAGCAGTGTAGCGGAAATGCTTACGGCCGCCCTCAAGGGCGAAATAGCCATAGCCGAAATGCCCCCGCTGGGCACAGTCGCGGTTGGACAGGGTCACGTATATCGTCTGCCCGTGCATCGGTGCAAGGTCCACCCCCACCACATCCCAGTCGCGCCACAGCACATCGTACTGCCCCCGGCGCCAACCAGACTGTTCCTCGTCCTGCAAGTCGCCCGTGCCGGAGACAAACATGCCGTGATAGCAGTCGCCCAGACTGTTCCCGACTGAATCGGTAATGTCGAATTCGAACTGGGGCTGGTTCGCCAACGGATGTTTGGGATCCTGCTCCACCAACGCATAGCGCAGCAGCAGCAGGTCATACCGGTTCGTGTCCACATGCAGTGTATAGGAAATGGCCTCCTGCTCGGCACCGTTACGCCAGTTGCCCAGTCTCACCGAAACGCAGTGCCCCTCTGGCACCGTGCGCAGACATCCGTCGGTACGGGGGTCGCGCTCCAGCGCATCGCAGTGGACCGTATGCCGCGACATGGGGGACAGGCTCCCAAAGTCCGCCAGTTCCCTCCGCTCCGATGGGTTGAAGGTCGAACCGGTATAGCATATCACCCCCTCCGAAGTCAGATCATAGAAAGCCAATCCCTCGGCCGTTGTGCCTGTCAGCGTCTCGCTGCTGCATGGTGCGCGGAACAGCACTCGCGCCGGCGCCGACAGCTGGCTGTCGGCACAGGACCCATACACACGTGCCTCGTAGTCCACCCCTTGAGCCAACCCCGTCAACACAACCTGTGTGTCGGCGGTCGTCAGCGTCATGCCCGTTCCCTCGTCAAAACCTGCCGTGTCGTACTCCACGGTATACATACTATATCTGCTGCAACCTCTCCATACCAACTTCGCGCTGTCGGGACTCGTCCACCTGGTCTCCACCCCCTTCAGGGCGGGTGGCGGGCAGAAGGTGTCGAGAGGCGTGAAGCTGTAATATCTCCCAATCTCCGGCCAGTCATTATATGAGGTTTCGTCCATCACCGTATCGTACGCGGCATGTGTCCTTGGCGACACATATAAATATTCATGGTAGTGCATCTGCACACCTATCCATTTCCTCCCTGCATTGCTCCGTCTCTCTATCTTGTAAGCCAGCACCACCTTGCCGTCGCCCTCGTGCAGCTGCACCTGCCACCATCTCAATTCCGAAGAGGTATACCACCACGCTGGGCGGAACTGCAGCACGAACACCCTGTTCCCCGCCGAATCGGGTTCGGTGCAGCCGCTGAAAAACCTCACGTCGTCGAAACTCAACCCCCAGATACACGACAAGTCGAAACCGTTGCTGCAGGGAATCTCCAGCGCATCGGTACCGCCCAGGGGCTGCTCGTTGCCGAAAATCACCGCACCGTTCCTCGCCACCGCCAGCGACGTGAATGTCCTGTTGTGAAAAGTGAAGGCAAAAGGCAAGGGTACCTTCGCCTCCTCGAACACCAGAGCTGTCTGATGTTCCTCAATATCAATCCACATGTTTTCATCCACGCCCGTGGTGAATGCATAGCCGTACGCCTCCGTCACCTGACCGCGGCACACCCACGTCAAGGCCGATAGGTACATAACGAGCATGAACAAACGTCGCATGATGGTATTGTATTGTTAGTTTTCCAATCCTCTCAGCCAACCGATTTCCTCCGCCCAGCGTGTGGGGTCGGGGGTCTCGAGAATGATGGGCATATCGTCGAAACGGGGGTCGTTCATAAAGCGCGCAAAGAAGTCCCTCCCCAGCATGCCGAGGCCGAGCGACTCGTGGCGGTCCACATGGCTGCCTGCCCCCTTCTTGCTATCGTTGAGATGTACCGCACGCAGGTATTTCAACCCCACCACGCGCTCAAACTCCTCCATCGTGAAGTCATAGCCCATCGCGGTACTGAGGTCGTAGCCTGCCGCCAGGGTGTGGCAGGTGTCGATGCATACGCCCACACGTTGCTTGTCCTCCACCCCTTCGATGATGCGGGCGATGTGCTCGAAACGCCAGCCCAGATTCGTCCCCTGCCCTGCCGTGTTCTCAATGACGGCCGTCACCCCTTCGGTCTGACCGAGGGCAAGGTTAATCTCGCGGGCTATCTGGTCCAAGCACTCCTCCTCGCCAATCTTGTTCAGATGGCTGCCGGGATGGAAATTCAGCATCGCCAACCCCAGCTGCTGCGCCCGCTGCATCTCGTCGAGGAAAGCGGCACGGCTCTTCAGCAGCGTCTCCTCGTCGGGCGAGCCCAGATTGATAAGATAGCTGTCGTGGGGCAGCACATAGCGCGAGTCGAACCCCCGCTCAGCCAGCAACGCCTTGAAGCCGCCGATGTCCCCCTGCGCCAAAGGCTTGCTCACCCAGCTGCGCTGGTTGCGGGTGAACAGGGCAAAAGCCGTCGCCCCAATGGCCTCGGCGTTCAATATGGCGTTACCCACGCCCCCAGATGCACTCACATGTGCTCCTATATACTTAGTCATAAAGTCATTCTGTTTTTTGTTTTCGATTTGCAAAGATACGATTTTTTTTTAATTGAGAATTGAGAAATGAGAATTGAGAAAAAACACCCTCATAATTCTCAACTCTCAATTCAATGGAAAGGAGAGGCTCACAACAGGTGGTGCTACCGGAGCGGCGGAGTCGTCGTTGAGGCGGGAGAAGAGCGCGTGGATGATAAGTGCACTGCCCGTGCCTATCAGCGCACCAGCCAGCACGTCGGTGGGATAGTGCGCACCGACATAAAGGCGGCTGAACCCCACAGCCCCTGCCCAGAGATAGGCAGGCAGCACGACATACCACCGGGGATAGATGAGTGTGAGGGATGTGGCGGTGGCAAAGGCGAAGGAAGTGTGGCCTGAGGGGAAGGACTTGCTGGCCACATGCTGCAGGCAGAATAGGTCGGAGGGGTAGGCCACCCACGGACGCGGACGGCTAACCAGGGCTTTGAGTCCCATGGTCAATCCGGCGTTGAGGAGGAGCGCACCCCCCACCTCGCAGGCATTGGTGAGGAGAATGTCGCCCTGCCGGGTGTCGGGGTTTGTCCATCCACACACGGCCAGGGTGGCAGGTACCACCGGGGCAAGAACGAAAGAATTGCTCACCCACACCCACAGCGTGTTCGCTACAGGTGTGCGCGAGTCCTGAAGGCTCTTCAGCACAGTGTAATCGGTTGTCCTCATTGTGCCAATCAGGGAAGCGGCTACACGTGGTGAAGCAACAGCGGCTGTGTCAATCACGGACTTATATGCTGGCACAATTACACCACCAGCAACGCTGTCTTTCCTGGGTACATCCGGCGACTGCGCGGCAACGGTGGATGAGAGCAACAAGACTGCTGCTAGGAGGAGGCGTTTCATGGCAGACGGTGGGCGTTCACTTGATTTGCCACATAGCGGTTGTTCATGTCGAAGATTTGGTCGATGGGACGCGAGAGCTTCTCGACGAGGAGATGTGTGTTGTCCTGATGTTCGATTTTTTCGAGCTGGTCAGCGATGCTGTTCCAGTCGTGAGAAGAGACGATAAGGGGCACCAGATTGAGGAGGTCGAAGTTGTCGACAATCATATTATCGATACCCTCGGTCTCGATGCGGCTGTGGGCGCGAGCCAGACGGATTTCGCCCACCTCGGCTAGCACCTGCTGGTACTTCTCGTAGAGGACATACTCGTTGAGGAGGAAGGCAACGATGCGGTCGCTGAGACGGTTCCAGACGGAGGTAGGGATGGGACGGGAGACGAAACGCCCGAGCATGAAAGAACCTGCCGTGAGGCCGTTGAGTCCCTGACTGAGACAGATGTCGGCGACAGTTTGGAAGAAATGGACCTTGCGGGCGGTGTTAAGCAGAACAAAAACGCGCGACTGGTCGAGATGGGAGCCCATCTTGCTTTGCAGCACTTCGCGCACGTATTGGTCAGAGTGGCGGCTGTACCAGTTGTTGACGATGCCCTTGGCCGTGTCGGGACGGTCTTGAAGTTCCAAACGGATGAGACGGGCGAGCTTGTCAAGGTCGTCGATGACGGAGGCCTGTTCGCTGGTGACAATCTCCTGGTAGTCCTCGTAGGCACTTTTCATCTCGGCAAAGAACTGCACCTCGTCGGGGGCCAGTGAGACGGGTTCGCCACGCAGGTACTTGGTGAAACGGGCGGGCTTGAAATCGGCAGTGCCTTTATAGATGGTCTGCTGGCGGCTGGAGACGGTGACGTCGTCGAGCTCGTGAAGGACAAGCCCCTCTTGGTTGACCACCACAGTCTCGTCGCCTTGTTTTTCGAAATGGATGCCATAGTTATGCAGGTCGAGGAGGGCAGGGATACCGTAGCCGCGGCAGGCTGTGACGACATGGATGGCGGCAGGCGTCATGCTGAGGATGGCGTGGACTTCGTTGAGGGTGATGGTGTCTTCGGGGACAAAGCGCTCCTGGCACAGGCATACCTGCTTGCCTCGTGCGGCCATCTCGCGAGCCTTGGTGGCAGAAAAGCAGAGGACGGCACTGATAGCCGTGCGGGGCAGCACGCTGATACCGCGGCCGAAGAACTGGAGACGCTGCATGGAGCGGTCGTCGATGGCGGCGGAGACTATCTGGCGCAGGTGGTAAGGCTTGATGATGTCCATGACCTGAGAACGGTTAATGCGTCCCTCACGTAGAAGGTCGATGGCAGAGATGAGGGCGGCACGGCCTGTCATCTCACTCATATTGAGCTGAAGGACGGAGAAGAGGCTGACCTGCCTGGGACGGGTCTCGACGGCGAATTCTATGGTGACAGGCGAGTGGTAGCGTTCCTCAAGCTTGACGAGGAGGGGATGGAAGTGGTAGACAGCGGGGAAGTCGGTTTTGATAGTGTCGCGGTTGGTGTAGGCACGGTCGTCGGAGGTGACATCGCCGGTCATGATTTCTTCGCCAAAGATATTGCGGTAGCTTTCAATCTGGCTGCCCTTACCCGTGCGGCTGTGGCGGGAGTAGAGCACTCCAGGATAGGAGGCATTGTTGCCAATGGTCCACACCATGCGCTGAAGGATGAGCGACGGGGAAGCCTGCTTGCCCTGCATGAAGGTGAGGATGAGGTCCTGATTGTCGGTATAGAAAGAATAGACATGCCGTGTGAGGAGGAGTGCCTGGTAGAAGGCATCGGTAAGAAGGCGGATGCCGTCGGGACGTGCATTGGAGATTTCCTGTTCCATCTCGGCGATGCGCTGCTCCTGGAGTGGCAGAGATAGGGAGATGTCGGTGGTGTCGTATTTACGCTCTATGCCCAGCATCTCGCAGAGGGTGTGGAGGGTGGAGAGGTAGACGCGGTTGGCCATATTATCGTCGTAGGAATGGCGAAGCGCGGCATGGGTGGTGCGTGTGACACCGATATTGAGGAGGGTGGGCATGAGGCCGGGGATGTATTGCGGCATGGCACAGCGGATAGCGAAAACCAGCGGGTGGCGATTGTCGCCCAGACGCAGACGTGTCATGATTTCGAGGTAATGGATAGCCTGTTCAAGACGCTCCTCGAGATGTTCGGGATGACGCGACATTTCGGCGGTGAGGATGACAAAATCGGGGACGGGGTAACAGTTCTTGGTGAGTTCCACCAGCATGCGGCCTTTGTAGCTGATGTCGAAATCGGAAAAAGTTCCGGGGGTGATGGCGGTGATGAGTTCATCATTTTCGGGCAGGGGATTTGCCTCGACATAGTTGATAATCTCCTGGCGGAAATGCTTGCGGTGGGAGGCCAGTTCGGCTAGTTGTTCTGGAGTGGCGGTATTGTCGCGTTCGGCGAGAAGAAGGCGCAAATAGTGTTCTTTCTGCTCGCCACGGGTTTTCAGCAGGAGGTACATGTCGTACCAACGAGGGGGTATCTCGCGAGGGGTTGTCTCGCCGTCGAGGGTGTAGATGACTGTGCCAGGTTTATTACCTTCAAGGGTGTTGCTGACGTCGTCGACGTCGCAGTTGAAGACTTCGGGTCCGCACAACGCATAGCGGCGAACCATCTGATAGTTGGGGTAACTGGCTCTGATAAGTATTTTCATAGATTACTGAGGTTTAAAGTGTTTGTTATTATTGGGGGTTCTCTTCTCATTTTTTCAAAACAGAACGATTGCCGTCGTATGCTACGATGAAGGCACAGGCGGAATCGATGATGTTGTCGCGGCCGGTGGCTTGGCAGGCGGTACGGTCGAAGGGCAGGAGGATGTCAGGTGGCACACCGTTCTCGTAATTGCGGCCATCAAGGGCGATGGTGCGTGTGATGGAGAATCGGTAGCGCCACCCATTGGGTAGCACGCCCATGGTCGGCAACCCCATTCCGCCGCCTGTGGTGTCGCCCATGAGGAAGAGGTTGTCGTAGGCCTGGGTGGAGACAGCGAAGGTGCTGGTGGCGCTGAAGCAGCCACGGTCGGTGAGGACGACCACGGGGTTGTCGTACGTTTTTCCTTTGTTCACCGGAGCGTAGGTCGGCTCAAGGGGTGTGAATTGGTCATGACCGGGACCGGATTTAATCTGGCTGTAGTAGAGTATCTGGCCGTTGGAGGGCATCACGCTCAGCAGGTTGTTGACATTGGAGAGGCTGCCGCCGCCGTTGCCCCGCAGGTCGAGTATCATACCCTTGGCATCGGGGTAGGCGGCAATGATATGGCGTAAGCCTGCCTCGCTCACACCGTTGTTGAAGGAGCCGTAATAGACGTATATCACCTTGCCGTCGCACAGCGAGGAGTGGGCAAGTCCCCCAGTGCTGTGGTACCTCGAGCCGAGATAGTTGAGCACCACTACATTCATGTCGACTCCCGACTGGGAGTAGAAGCGCCGATGGACGGAATCGGACCGCGAGACGTCAAAAGTCCCCACAAGGTTGACATGACCGTCGTTCAACCTGTCGAGCATGGCTGCACAAACGGCAAACAGGCTGTCGGAGCTCATGGTGTCGTTCACCTTAGGCCGCAGCGAGTCGTAGACGGCCTTCCAGTCGACCTGTTTGACATCGAACATCGAGTACTGCTCATCCACACGCAACCATAAGTAGTCAAACACCTGTGCACGTGTAGCTCCAGGCTCCTGCATCCAAGCCTTCTCGCACGCCACAAACATAAAAAGCATAGCGGCCAGCAATGCTAAAGTATACCATTTTTTCATAAGCTGAAGAGTAATTGAAGTGATAAACCATGTGAGGCCTGCTGCATGCGCCACGGTGCCACGTTTTCACGCCCCGACACACGCGAGGTGAGATAATGCCAATCGTATGACAGGGCGATGCCGTTGCCGCTCTTCAACCACCTCACTACCCCGAGGCGCGTCGACACGCCGGGCAGAGCAGTCAGGTAGGTGCGGTATTGGTCGAACGCCGCCGACAGGGGGTTGGCAATCTCGCGGTCGTAATTGTTCAGATAGGAGAATCCCGGCCGCAGCATCAACGCCATAGGCAGTACGGACATCTGCCCATAGAACATCCATCGTCGGACGCTCACCTCAGCTCTGGTGGAGAGTGAAAGCACAGCGAAATTGGACATTCCTACGCAGGCATTGGCGAGCAAGGGGTTGTAGCGGATGTCGAACATGTCCCCAACTCCGGCTCCTGCCCATATCCGCAGCGGTCCCCAATCAGCAAAATGCCGGAGCACATCGAAACGGGCCGCGAGTTGACCTCCCCATGTATGAAGGGCAGCGGGACGGAGCACATAGCCGTATCCACCTCCACACAAAGTAATGGAGGCATCGTAACGCCATAGGTCGTTAGACGCCTCTAGGGCGACAGCAGGCGAGAGTTCGAAACCCCGGTATACGACGGGTGCGGCTCCCAGATCGCGATAAACACCCACACCGAGACCGCTTCCCAGCCCCAATCGCCACTGCATACCGTCTGTCTGCTGTGCACTGGCCACGAGCCACGGCGCTACACCAAAAAGGAACACAAAAAACAACCGTTTCATAAAATTTTTGTCGAAAATCTGTCTATTCAAAAAAAAAGATTTATCTTTGCAATTCGATTACAAAAGTACAAATTATTTTTCACATAGCGAAAATTAAATACATAAATACAATGAAGACAATAAGAAAGGTATCTATTTTCAAGGTGGCCGCTATTGCATTTATGGCTGCGGGCTGCCTTGTTTCCTGCAACCAAAACACCCAAAACGGACCCACCGTCAACGAAATGCAGACCCGCCTGAACGACATCATGAAGGAGTATCAGGAGATGCAGAGCACCTGCGACGACTACAGCCGCCAACTTGCCGCTAAGGACAGTTCCATACAAGCCCAGGCTGCCGAAATCCAGCGTCTCATTGACCAGTTGAACAACGCAGGCAAAGGCACTGCCACCACCCGTAGCAACCGCACCGGTTCGAAGACCAACACTGCTAAACTGAAGAAACTGAATGCCGAGCTCTCTGCCCGCAAAGCCGAGATCGCCCGCTTACAGGAACGTCTGAACCAGCAAACCTCTGAGCTCAATGCGTTGAAGGCCGCCGACAACTACGCTGACCGCGAGGCTCTCGCCCGTCTTCAAATGCTGGTGAAACAACAGGAAAACCGTATCATTGCCCTCACCAACGACAAAGTGCGCCTGACCTGCACTAACGACTCGCTGGTGGCCCACGTGGCTTACCTGATGGGTCAGCGCGTCGAGAACGAGAATGCCACGAACGCAGAATATGCCGCCCAGGTTGCTGCGCTGCAGAACCAGGTGGCCAACCAGCAGAACGAAATCAACCGTCTGAGAGAAGAACTTGCCAAACAGGCCGCCGTCGCCGAGGCTTCGCAGAAGAGCCAAGCCCCTGCCGAGACCAAGACCGATATTGCCAAGACCAAAGGCTCCATCAACAAGAAACTGGCTCAGCTGCAGGCTCAGTGCGACGAGTACTACGAGGAGTTGGAGCGTCTCCGCGCCGAGAATATCATCCTTAAGAACGAGAACGACAGCCTCCGCAGCGAGGTGGTCTCGATGAAGAAGAATGTGGAGAATGTGGCCGTGGAGAACGCCAAGATGGCCGCCAAGGTGAGCCGCGCTTCCGTCCTCTCCACTTCGGAGCTGAACGTCACGCCGCTGAAACGCCTCAGCAACGGCACCGGTAAGCCCACCTCGAGGGCTTCCGCCACCCACGCTTTCCGCATTGAGGGTTATCTGATGGGCAACTCCGTTGTGGAGCCTGGCACCATCACCCTTTATGCTGTCATCACTTCGCCCTCGAATGTGGTGCTGCACAACGGTACCGTGGAGCAGAAATTCGACGCCAACGGTGTGCGTACCACCTACACAATGGTGCAGGCCTACGAGTTCACCGGCCAGACCCGTCCTTTCGACATGAGCTGGAGCTGCGACGACCAGATGGAGCTGGAGTCCGGCGTGTATCGTCTCAGCCTCTATGCCAATGGCAACCTGATCGGGGTGACCGAGTTTAAGTTGAAATAATCACGGCCTCACGCTTTGCCGCCCGGAACAGTAATAATGTCGAATCAGAGTATATACGATTCTTTCCGCAAGGCATACCCCGAGTTTGTCTACGAACGTTATGGATACGATGTGCAGTCCGACGGGCTGCACATCGTTTTTACCTTTCGTATAGGCGACAGCTTCGTCTTCACCCCTTCGGCAGTCATCCCTCGGCGCAATTTTCTCTGCTTCGACCAGCCTGACGACATCCTTAACACCTTGGTGTTCAACATCGGAATGATAGAACTTATCAGTTACTGGAAATGTATCTGTCCTCCTGTCGTTACTGTCCGGTGCGGTCACCTTTCCGAAAGCCAGATTCTCTTCTGGAAAAAGCTTTACTTCAACGGCCTG
>JAEEGK010010608.1_pt1 | contig 21220 bp, 16 predicted proteins | sample 8958771 | NCBI WGS metagenome assembly JAEEGK01 (sample SAMN16246547, study PRJNA631951) | gut metagenome | biome: gut microbiome; feature: rumen; material: SC-attached | host: Bos | place: Iran: Karaj | collected 2018-10 | reverse complement strand
CAGTCTTAGTAACATCATTATCTACTATAGCAGCATCTGCTGCATCTGCAGTACCAGCACAATTAGGACAAATACTACTGTTACTACCACTAGGTGAACCATACTCAGCTTTAATATAAGTCATAGTAAGTTGCTGATAGAAAGACATCTTAGACATTTTAGCATCTAACTCTTCTTCTGATATATCAGCATTGTCCATATCCTTAGATACTTCTTTCTGAGTAGCATCTTCTTCAGTATCTTCAGGTAGACCTAAATCACTGTTATCAGTTTCACCAGTATCTTCTTCTTCCTCAGATTCATTATGCTCTTCACGATACTCATCATCTTTCTCATTTTCATCTTTTTCTTTTTCACTAATTTCGTCTTCAGCTTCAGTTAACTCATTTGGATTATGCTTAGATGATGATGGTACTGGTGTTTCGGTGATAGGTTTGATATTCTCTAACTCTTCGCTCAATAGAGCTATCATTGCTTCGTAAGACATGGTTCACTATCCTTATTATAGCACAAATGTTCATTCTATGAGTTTATTATTGCTCATGTACATGAATGGGGATATAAGTATATGCAAGAACGTGACACTAAACAAGTTACAGATACTGCTAGAAAAGTTCTGGACTCTCTGATCAGAATCGATATGGTCAGAGCTGCAATTTCATCACTAGGTGCACCTAACAGTGTAGATAAAACTAGTCTGGCAGTTCGTATCTATAACGAAACAATTAAACACAATAAGGAAAGATAATGAAGATAGCTGAAGTTAATGATGACGTATACATCACTATGCTGGCTGAGAATATCACTGAAGTTAGTGATGACAACGTTATAGAAAGTAATGATCCAGAAATAAATGCAGCTACTACTGTAATTGCTGATGAAGTTAGTAATGAAGTTGGTGATATCAAACGTGAAGAAGGTCAGACTGACGAAGAATTTCAGCAGATGATTTGTAGACGTGTTGGTGAAGCATATGCTAAAATCAAACGCAGTGGTAAACTGACCGCATGTTTCGATAAACTGGATGAAATAGCTACCAGATTAGGTACTAATATCTCATTAGCCTTTACTACTTTAGGTAATGACGTTATGTCAGATGTAAGTACTCTGGAAGCAGATATTAATGAAGATACTAACTTAGAAACTTATGCTAAGACTGAGTTAGATAAACCTACTGAATTACATGTTACTAAATGTAACTGGGATATGCTCTTTACTAAATTTGGTGGTGAAGAAGAAGTAGGCGGTGTATATAAAGATGTAACTGGTTCAGAACCTGTTTATGATACTAATGAAGCAGTTGAGATTGCTGATAGTCATATAGCTGAAATAGACAGTGTACCAGTAGATAGAGAAACTGCTGCAGAGATAGTAGATAGAGTTGCTTATAACGATGAATCTACTCATGAAGATGTAGAGATGTTGTATAAGACTATTACTAATGCTTATGCTCTTAAGAGTTTTATCCGTAATATGTTTGTTAATAACTTACGTAACCACAAATACGGTAAAGCAGTTAAAGACTTCAATTTTGCAGTTGAAAGATATTTACCTATTCTGTATACATTTAAGAAGACTACTTTAAATGTACCGGATAAGTTATTTGATAAACTGCATGAGAATATGGATAAAGTGCTGTTAGCATTTAATCTGGGTGCATACTCTTTATTATCATTACGTAAATCATTAGAACGTACACATAGTGTTCTGTTAGATGAAAACGTTATGAATGAAGATGTTGCTGATAATGAAGAAATCAGCAATGCTGAATTAGCTGCTTATCTCCATGTATACCATACTAAACCAGGTAGACCTTTACCTTCTATGGGTATAGATGTTCGTGATGTTAAGTTATTCGGTAAGAAAGCTTTACAGGAATGTGAACTTAATCATCAGGAATACAAACGTGACATGATGAATAATCGTCGTAGTACTATGACTGATGTAGCTACTCGTAAATTATTAGCTTTCACAGAATCCTTAGACGATAACTTTATACCTGATGGTGTAACTAAAGCTGATTTTGTTAAAGGTGTAACTAACACATCTTTAAACAAATTCACCCGTACAGTATTTACTACTGAAGATCATAACCTTCAGAGTAGTCTATTTGACTTTGTACTGGATGTTAAGTATCATTCTCCTGTATTAAAGAATATCCATCATCGTTTTAGTGAATTAGCTCATAATGCTGTAGCTAATAATGAAAATGGTCATCTTAGTCAGGAAGAATTAAATAATATAGATAACCAAGTGGCTATTGAGTTATCTACTGACTTTTTAAATCAATTATTGTCTAGACAATAGAGGTTATAAATATGTTAAATTTAAATGCTATGTTCGGTACCGCTTATGAAGTATTCGGTAATACTGAACCACAGATGTCTGAAAATGATTTTGAAAAAATGAAACTTGAGATCGAAGTTGGCTGTGCAGAAGCAGCATGTGAAAGTATGCAGCTGAACTTTGCCCAGGTATCACTTGATCGTGCATTTAACATGTACAATCATGTTAAGAACTACGGTATCGATAGAACATTCTTATCATTATTTAACTCTAATGGTGAATTAGACAATGCTATCGGTTGCAGTTTCCCTAGCTGTGAATCAGTAGATTTTAATGGTAGTCCTTACAGCAACATGTCCAGAACATTCATCGCTGCTATGGAAGATGAGAATGAAGGATTCTTTGCTAAGATCTGGGCATTCATTAAGAAATGCTGGAATGCTATTGTTAACTTTATTAAAGGTGCCTGGGATAAATTCATGTCTCTCTTTAAGAAGAAAGATGGTGATGTTGATGCTCAGCTTAATGAACTTGATAAAGTTCAATCATTAGCTGGTTCTATAACAGTTAAAATGCCAGAACCTATGGATAAGCAGGCTGCTGACCAGGCAATAAATGAACTCAAAGAATCTGCAAGTACTGCAGTAGAAGGTGCTAAACAAGGTATATTCGGTAAAGTATGGGGTAAAATCAAAGATTTTGCAACTAGAAAAAATGCTGCTGAATACAAAAAACTCAAAGTTACCTTAAAAACTGTAGATATCAATAATGTTGGCGACTTAAAAAATGCTGTACGTGAATTAAGAAAAGCTTCTAGTGATTTTAAACCAACAGCAATTCAATTAAATCAGGTATTAAGCCAGATCGAAAGTGTTAAAGCTACCATGGGCGGCGATATGCCAGCTGGATTAACCGCTGAGTTAGGTGGATTAAGACAATCAGCTGATCAGTTAGAAGCAGCTGAAAATGCTGATAAAGATCGTGTTCAAAAACTTAGCGCATTTGGTAGATTTGTTAACTGGATAACCAAAGATTCAAAAGAAACATCAGAAATGATCATGAAGCATCGTATCGCTATCTGGGAAGCTGCAGCTGAACTTTCTAAGAAGATAAAAGCAGCAGCAAAATCTAACAAAGAAGAAGCAGACAGAAATGCAAAAGCTGCTAATAGTACATATACAACTGCTATTAACAGCGGCACTGAAAAAGAACAAGACGCTGCTGAAGCGAACAACATTGCTGCACAGAAGGCGGCTAAACGTGCTGGACAGCGTAAGAATGCAGCTGATAGCTTGAACATCAACGATCCATACTAACAATATCTTAATTTAAACTTAACAAAATATAACTATTGCTAGGTAGCTATTACCTAGTGATAGTTATTTTTTTATTTCAGTGAGTATAATTCATCATGGATAAATCGTTAGAATTAGAATTTGCTAAATTTGAAACAGAAGTAGCTAGAACTGAAATGTATGGCACTATGCTAGATGATGCTCTTAATATGTACAACTATGTACGTTATAATGGTATTAATCGTACATTTGCTCGTCTGTATGGTGACAACATCAGCTCACTTCTCAATAGACCAATAGATATTAATAATATTCCAGTCGAAGATTATTTATACTTAATAATGATTCCAATTAAAAAACAAAATATAAATGAATCAGATTCAATGTCAATACACTCATTAGATTCTTTTATTTATGATGAAACAACTATTAATCCTTCAAATTGTCAAATGCGAGAAATAAATTTAAAAACAAATTCAATAAGAGATTATAAATATAAAGCAGTAGGAAATTATAATATAGGAATACCAAATGATAAAAATTTTTCAATTAAAAAAAAAATATTAGGAAAAAATGGAAATTATTTAAAGCAAATAATTATAAAATGTGCACATCCACATAATGATTATTCAACTAAAATAAGATTAAGAGGAAAAGGAAGTGGATATAAAGAAGGTGAGAATAAAGAAGAAAGTAATATTCCTCTACAATTATGTATTTCTTCACAAGATATTCGTGCTTTTCATGATTGTTGTTTAGAAATTGAAAAATTATTAAATAAAATTTATTTTGAATATTATGTCTATCAATATAATGTTATGAATCAAAAATTTCAAAATACACAATATAGGTATCCAATTACTATGAAGAAAATAGATAAACAAACATATTTAATTGATAGAAAAATTTAAAAATAGAAATGAAAGGTAAAATAAAGTTAATTAATATAATATTTTATTAATAATTTTTTAAAGTTTAATAAATATTAAATAAAAATTAAAAATATAAAAATTTAAAAATATATTGATTTAATTTTCAATTAAATATAATACCGAAATTCTCAAATAATTATAATCAATTTCTTAATTCTTTTTCATCCCCATCATCAAATATTTTCATATTATAAATTTAAAATAAAGACATTTTTTTATGATTATATTCTATAAGAGTAAATACTTATCTTTTTTTTCTTTTTTTTTTGATTTTTATTCAAAAAATTATTTTCAAATTAAAATATATATTTAAAATTAGTTATGATAAAAAATTATATTAAATTTTTTTTATTAAAATGATTATAAAATTAAAATATTGAAATATTGAATTGAATATATTTAGTTTATAATCATATAATTATTTAAAAATATGTAATTAATAAATATAATATAAATATTAAAATCAAAATTTTAATTTAAATGATTTCTTTAAAACCATTACTTTTTACAATAATAATAATATCAAAATTAAACTTTTCATTTGAAAATCATATATCATATCCATTCAAAAAGAAAAAAAATTCTAAAAAATCAGATTTATATAACTTAATAGAAAACAATTTAGAAATAATATTAGAAATAGGTACTCCTCCTCAAAAAATGAATTTAAGATTACAAAGTCGTTTATATCAATTTTTCATAATAAGTTCTCAAATAAAATCAGATATAATAAAATTTAATGAAAAAAATTCATCAACTTTTAAAAAATTATTAGAAAGTGAAATGAGGGTGATAGCATCAGGAATGAAAAAAGGAAATTTAATAGAAGAATCATTAAAAATAAATAATAATCAAATTAATAATATTTCTCTTATATTAGCAACTGAAATTGAAAATATTGAAAGTGGTGCATTAGGATTACGATTAATTAAAGATCCAGAAAAATATATTGGTACAAGTTTTATTTATCAAATTAAGAAATTATGTAATTTAGATAATTATGGTTTTTTTCTTAATTTTTTTGATGATGATAATGGAGAAATTATAATAGGAACTTATCCCCATTTAATTAATAAAACTTATAATGAAAAAAATTTTATATATAAATACACTGGAATGGAAAAAAATACTTTGTTTTGGATAATTGATTTTGAGTATTTAAGATATGATAATGAAATAATTAAAAATACTATTAACTTTAAAGGTTTTATTGATGTTGAATTTGGTTTAATTTCTGCTCCATATAATATGCAATTTTATTTTAAAGAAAATTATTTAAATATTAAATCTTGTCATAGTGAATTAACTAATAATTATTATATTTATATTTGTGATTTAAATTATCAAATTGAAAATTTGAAAAATATTTCTTTTCAGATGAAAGGAATAAATTATTCTTTTAATTTTACTTCTCAAGAACTTTTTATTAAAAATAATAATAAATATGTTTTTAGTATTGTTTTTATAAATAATGAAGAAATTAAATATTGGATAATGGGAGAAAAATTTTTAAGAAAATATAAATTAATATTTGATTTAGATAAAAAAATTATTGGATTCTATACTCATTCAAAAGAGTCTTCTAGTTTTTATATAATTATAATTCTTTTAGTCATTTTTATTGTCATAACTATGTTACTTTTATTATATATTTTCTTTCGTTTAAAAAAACCAAGAAAAATTAGAGCAAATGAACTTGAAGATGATAATTATGATTATACTCCTTCTTAGAAATATTGAAATTTATATTTGTAATAAAAGTTTTTTATTTAAAAGAAAAAAGTTTTATATCTTATTTAAATAAAGATAAATTATTTTAAATTATCATATTATTTTTATTTGAATTAAAATAAATTTATCTAATTTTATAAAATTATAATAATTATAAATAATAAAAAACTTTTGTTTTCTTTAAATTTAAAATAATTATACAATAATTTTAATATAATAAATATAAATTTAATATAAATACAATTACTACACATTTAAGAAATTATATTTAATATAAGTAAATATTTACAAAATCTAAAAATCTAAAATGACAATTTATCAATTTTTAAATCTTTAATTATAAAAAACTCCAAAAGAAGTTAATTACAAATTTGTATATTTAATGAAAGAATATTTTTCCATTTAATAATTAATTTTTTTTCTTCTAAAACATTTAAATTATTATTAATTGAATTAATTAATATTTCTTTTAGTTTATTTTTAGAATATTTTAAACAAGTTTGGACAACATAATTACCAAAATTATTTTTAATAAGATGTCCAATGGTTTTTTTTTGAAAACAAGTTTCTTGAATAAAATATTTAGTAAAAACTTCATTTTTTTCTAATAATCTTTCAATAACATTTGAAGAATATTTCATCATAGACAATTCAGTTAATTGACCAAATAATTGTTTAAAAATATCAAAAATATGTTCATTTGAATAAAAATTAATTACAATTTGTAAAGCATAATTTCCATAAGGATTTTCTATTAATAAAAATATTTTTTCTATTAAAATTTTTTTTATTAAAGAAAAATATTCTTTTTTATATTGAATAATTAAAAATTGTTTTATAAGACAAAGACCATTAACATGATTTGATAACATTATAAAGTTATTTATAATAAAATTATATATATCTTTACAAATTACAGGTTCATAACAAATTATAATTTTTTCAATTATGTGACATCCATAAATATCAAATGAAAACTTCAATAAATTTGAATTTACAATTTGAATAATCATTTTTCTTTTATTAATATTTATAATTTGACTAATTAGTAATTGAATAAAATGAGTTGATACTTTATTTATACTTAATAATATAAAATTTTGAATTATTAATGAAAAAAATTTGGTATTATCAATTGGGTTTAATAATAAAAATAATTTAATACAAAAATAATTTGCAATTGGATCTAATAGAAGATTTAATATATTGTCATATAACTCTTCAAAAATTAAATGTATTATTTCTGGTGATGTATTATTTAAAAATTTTTGAAGAATTTTACATCCACTTTGATTTTTTATTAAATATATTAATTTGGATTTAATTGAATTAAAAATATTGATATCTATATATGTAATTTTATTTAAATTATATTCTAAATTATATAAATATAAATCTAAAGGATTTAAAAATATATTTGAATGGAATTGAATTGTATTATATTTTTTTGTTTGAATTTGAATATAATTAACATTTTTTTTATTATTATTAATATTATTAAAATTACAATTATTATTATTTAACTGAAATTTAGAAGTAAATAACTCATTTTTATTTATATTATCTAATTCACAATTATTATTAATAATTAATATATTATTATTATTTATATTTGTAAATCCATTTTGAATATTTAAATCTATTTTAAGATTATTTATTTTATTTAAATTATTGTTTTGATAATGTTCAATAATTTTAGAATAATTTACATTATTAAAATTATAAATAATAGTTTTTGATTGTTTTTTTTTTCTTAAGTTTTCTTCAATTTTTTGAAAATTAAATTTATTTTCATTTGAAATAGAACAAGGGTCAGAAATTCTTTTTTTTATTTCATTACAATTTATATGAGTTTCATTTAAGTTACTTTCAATTTGAGTTTCTAATGTATCTTCAGAATTATAATCATTTGTTGAATTAAATAAATCATCATTATGTATAAATGTATTAAAATCAAAAACTTTTTCATTTTCAAAAGATTTTTCCAAAGAATTTTCTTTTGAATTTTCTGAATTTGATTTTATCTGTTCTTCATTATTTTGATAATCTTCTTTTTTATCATTAATTAAATCTGACATTATTATTATTAATTTTAATTATGATTTTTGATGATGTAAAAATATATTCAATTTTTATATATTTATTTTAAATTATTTTTTTTTCAAAAAAATATATTAAATCTGAATTAAAAATGGATTTAATTAGAAAATACGAAATTCCAGAAAAAGATATTAAAATAGAACAAATCCAAAATTTAAAAGAAACTAATTTTGATTATACATTTAAAATATTATTAATAGGAGATTCTAATGTAGGTAAAAGTAGTTTAATATTAAAAAGTGTAAAAAATATATTTATAGAAGAATTTATATCAACAATAGGTTATGAATTTTTTTATTTAGGATATAAAATTAATAATAAAAATGTTAAACTTCAATTATGGGATACTTGTGGACAAGAAAGATATCATTCTTTAATAAAAAATTTATATAAAAATTCAGTTTTAACTATTATGGTTTATTCAATTTGTGATAATAATTCTTTTGATAATTTAGAATTTTGGTTAAAAGAAATTAAAATTAATTCTCAACCAAATATTCCAGTATTTTTAATTGGAAATAAAAAAGATATTGAAAATGAAAGAACTGTTAAATTTAAAAAAGGAAAACAATTTTTTAATGATTATAATTTACAATTTTTTATGGAAACTTCTGCTAAAATTGGTTTTAGTTCTAATGAATTATTTAAGGAAGTTGCTTTGTTTTTATATTGTGAATTATTAAGTAATAAAGTTAGAATTGATAAACCTATTGATGATATTAAATTAAGACTTCAGCAAAAAAAATATGAAAAATACAGATTAAAGAATTGTTGTTGATTAAAAAAATTTAATTATATTTTTTCACAAAATTTTGTTATTTATATGTATATTTTTAATTTGATATTTTATTTAAAATTAGAAATAATTATAAATTATTAAAAATAGAGATTTAATTATATGTTAGATATTTTAATGATATTATTACTATTTAAAAGATTTTATATAAATGAAATATTATCAATTTATATAAAATAAATTATTGAATTTTTAAAACTAAAACTATTAATTTATTTTTTAAAATTATTTATATATATTTTGATTTCAAATAAAATATATTGTGATTCTATTATTTAAATAAAGAATTCTAAAATATGATTTGAATAATGATTATTTTTATGGTATAAAAAGAAAATGATATGGTCAAAACATTATAATACATTATTACAACAATAATTAAAAAAAATATAATTAAAAAAATTTTATAACTTTAATAAAGAACAATTAGCAAAAATCAAAAACAATCAATGAAATAAAAAATAATAAATCATATAAAATATTTAAATTAAATAATTTTAATATTAAAAATTTGAAAATCGGTTTCTATATAATAAAATTTTTATATATTTTATAATATTATAGAATCTAAAATATAAATCAGTTTTTACAAACAAAAAATAATAATATCATTAAATGAAGTTGAACATTTATTATATGCCAAAAGAAAAAAAAATAAATATTATTATTAGATATAATTTTAAAATTTTTAAATTATAAACAAACATGAAACTTTTTAATAAATTTATATATAAAGACTTTACATTTTTAATAAATAGTTTTTCTGTTAATAACATTAAGATATAATTTTGAATAATTTTAGGTTCATATAAATAATTATTCAAATATATTTTTTTAATTCAAAATATACAAAAATATATCTTTTTACAGTATATTTATTTTGTTGATTTATTTTAAAAAGATTTATTTAAATATTTAAAAAATATAATGTTATAAATATTTATATTATATATTTATTTTAAAACATTTTTATAATTACATTCATTAAAATAATAACCTTTTTAAATTTTTTTGAACTTTATGATATTATGATAATTGATTGAATCTCTGTTTAATGGAGATTTAATAACTGAATTTTGTTTTAAATTATTTATAATTATTTGAGAAGTAATTGAAAAAGTAGAATTTTCATTTTTATTTATGTGATTTTTATTATAAATGTAATTATAATCATTTTCAGTATTATTATTTAATTTATTTTCATTGATAAAATTTCTAGAAAAAGAAATAGATTTTGAATTTAATTTATTATGATAAATAAAAGGTTTTTCTGGTTTATTTTTTCTACTAGTCGAATTAATATTTTCATTTTTATCATATATTGAAATAGGTATTTTTAAGGGTGCAATTTTATCTAATGGATTAATATATTGTTTTGCAAAAGAATTATTATTTTCTCTTAATGATTTTACTTTAAAATGGTTATTGAAAATAGAAGAATTTGAATTCATTTTATCCAATTGTAAATTTCTACTATTTAATTCATAATTATTATTATGTATACTCAAAATTTGAATTGGATTATTATTTGATTTTTTTTGTTTGGTATTAATTATTGGTAAGTTATTACTTATATTTTGATTAATATTATTTTTATTTTTACTTATTGATTTAGAATATAGATTTTTAATATTATTTGATTCAATTTTATTTTGTAGAATTAAATTTTCATTACTATTATTTGAATTAAGATTTAAAAATGGTATTGATTTATTTATTTTATAATAATTTTCTGTTTTAATTTTAACATTTAAATTTTCATTATTAATACTTAATATATTTCTACTTTTTGAATTTGGTATTATTATTTTATCATTTCTCTTTATTTCTGTATTTTTTTCGGTTAAGGATTGAACAATAAAATTATTTCTACTTTGATTTTTTTGATTATTATTATTTATAATAATATCTTTTGAATGAATTTTTTCATCATTATTATTTAATGAATTATATCTAACTTCTTTTATCTTATTTTCTTCAAATTCTCTTTTTTCAGCAATTGATTTAAGTATTTTATATAATTGTTTATATTTAAAATGGGCTCCTCCTTCATAAAATTTTGGTTTATCATATTCTTTTTTATCTGCATAAATTCCTTTATAATTTTCCATTTAATTATTAATTTAAAAATAAATTCATTCCATTTATTATTATTGATTAATTTTAATATAAGTTTATTTTTTATATTTTAAGTTGAAAAAAAAATAAAAATATTAAAAATTAAATCACTATTTAATTAAATAAGCCTTCAATTTAAAAATATTCAAATTGTAATAATTGATTTGCAAAATATTCTAAATTAAAATACTTAATAGACTCAATAGAATGATATTGTTTCCCAATATTTAAAATATTATGATAATAATCATGTATTTTAACAAAATAATTTTTAGAAATTAATTCAACAATTGAAGACAAAATTTCTTGCTCTGCTTTTTGAATTTCATTTTTTTTTTCTTCTAGATTAAATCTCAAAATATCCTTTGTACTAATATTATTATTTTGTTCTATATAATTTAAAACATAACCACAAATAAAATAATTATCATTAAATTCACCTAAACAAGAAAATTTATTAGTTAAATCAATTAAAATAGCATGTTTATCATGAAATAAATTATCTTTAAATTTCCCTTTATAAATAAATCTATATTCATTTTCTTTTGTAATAACTTGTTTAAAATATAATCCTTCAATCATTTGATTTTCACATAAATTTCCTAAAAATGCATCATATGAATTATTTTTTAAACTTTCTTCAAGATTTGATTCATTTCTCCAAATAAATAATCCTTTACCTTTTTTTATTCCTTCATTAAATTTTCCAAAGTAAAATTTTTTATTATCATCATATAAATAAAAACCATAACCATTCATTTTATCATTTTTAAATTCTCCTATATAAATAGAATTACTTGAAAAAAAATTAATACCAAATAATTCTCTTTCAAATTTACTATTTAAATATCCTTTATATGAAAAATATCCTTTGTAATCTATTAAATATTTTGGTAAGTTTATATTATAATCTTTATCATCTATTTCTGCTTCTCCCAATTTTCCTGTCATTAATTCTATTATTGCTTTGTATTTTTTTTCATTTGAAGAATTATATAATTTATTTTGCGGATTTTGAAAAAAGTCTTTTATTTCTTTATGAATTTCTTCATCAAATAATTGTTGATTTTTCATTTTTTAATTTTTATTTTTTTTAAATTTTAAAAATATAATAATATTTATTGTATAATTATTTTTTATCTAAACGTTCACTTTCTTTATTAAGGAAATTCTCATATGAAAAAGTAAACATATTTTTTAAAGTATCATCAAGACTATCTTTTATTTTAGAAAGTAATTCATTATTACCTTCTAATTCATTATTATTTTTATTTTCATTCATATCATTAATATCATTAATATTAATGTTAACTTTATTATTATAATTATTGTTATTATTTATATTATTATCATTTATAATATTTTTAATATTATTTGAATTCTTTTTATGCATTGAAATATTATTTTTATTATGATTAAATAATAATTCTCTATTAAAAGAACATTTATTATTAGAATTAATAGAAGAATTATTTTGAGTTGATTTTGAATTTCTATTTTTGTTAGAATAACTATTATATTTTTGTATTTGAGTATATATATTTTTTTGATTTGTTTGATAAGGTGAATGATTTCTTTCATTTTTAATTAATAATGTATGTGGTTTTGTTTTAATAAAAGAAGGTGTTAACTCTAAATTATTTTTTGATTGACTATTTGAATTTATATTGGTAAATTTTTTCATTGTTTCATCTATTATTTTTCTAATTGAATTTGATGAATCTTTTTCATCATCTTTAATTTTTGATTTTAAATTATTTTCAAATTCAATTTTAAATTTTTGTTTTAATTCGAGATAAATATTATTTTCAAATAAACTTTTTATTAAATCAAATAATGATATTATTGTCTTTTCATATGAATCAATTATTTTATTTAATGATATTTTACTTAAAATTGAATTTTTACTTTTATTATATTTTATTGTTGAAATATTTGATTCAGTATTACATTTATAATTTGAAATATTATTTCCTTTAGATTTGTATTGTGATAAATTAAGGAAAATATTATTTTTTGACCTATTTATTGACGTTTCAGTTTTCATTCGTGAATGCATTTTTCTTGTTTTAAATAAATTTTGATTTTTTCTTGAATACATAATTGAATAATTTGCTTTCATTTTATTTTATTAATAATTTATAATTTTAAACTGTTTAAATTTATTTTATATTTTTTATATAATTATATATATACTTAAAATATAGTTTATTTTGAATCATTTAAATAAATTTCATAATTAAAAAATTGAAAATCTCAAAAAAAAAGAAAAAAAATTAAAATCCTATTTCTGCAATAAGATTTTTAATTACTTCTTTTGTGAAATCCTCATTTCCAGTAATATGATAAAGATTAATCATACTTTTGTCTCCAATTTTTGAAATTTCAATAGTAACATATTCATTGTTTTCATTATAAAAATTATAAATATTTTTATCTTGTTTTTTAAGAATAAACCCAGTTTTTGTTGAAATTGTTCCTAATTTAGATATGATTTCATTTAAATTTAATTTAGTTGTAAAACATGCAAAGTCTTTTTTTGAATTAACTAATTTATTTCTTAAATTATTTGTCATATTAAAATTTTGAACATTTTTTCCTTTTTTTTGTAATTCATTGATTGTAAAATTAGGAAATTTTTGTATATTTAAATTTATTTGTTTTGTTTTTTCTTTAAAATTTATTAAATTATAATTTTTATTTGAAGGAGTAGTATTTTGAATATTAGGATTTAATATATTTTTATTATTACTTTTATCTTTATAATTAATTGGACTTCTTTTTTTAGTAATAGAAGGTTCAATAAAAGTTTTTAATAAGAATTTATTATTATTCATTATATCTCTAAGATTTTTATGATTTCTCATATAAGCCAATTTTTTCTGTTTATTTTGAATATTATCTTTGTTGTTTATTATATTCAAATTATTTACATTAATGGTTTTACTATGCTTCTTAACTTTATTATTTGAAATATTTTTCTTATTATTAATAGTAATATTATTCCAAGTTGAAATATTTGTATTTTTAATTGAATCATTATAATTATTATTTGAATAAGTATTTAAAGTTGAATATGTATTAGGAGAAGGGAAACCAGAAATTGCTCTTTTATGTATTTTTTCTTTATAACAATTATTTAAATTATTTGTATTATTATTATCAGTATTTATAATTACATTATCATAAGAATCAATAAAAGTATTTCCTGATGTTATTATTGAAAGTTGTTTTTTTCTTCTTGATTTAGCACTTTTATTTGTACTATTTTGTTTTTCTTTACTAAATAAATTTTTTCTATTTATTGGTGGTTCAACTGATAATCTTATTGAATTTATTTTTAAATTTGAGCTTGATAAAATATTATTTATTTTATTTTTTATTGTATTTCCGTATGTTTTATTAAAATTTGAATTTTTGTCTAATGAAAATGAATGATGTTGTTCATTTCTTCCTCTATTTGAAAAAATTTTTTGTACATTTTTCATTAAATGCTTATAATTATTAATTAATGTTCCTTTTATTTTTTTTAAATTTTGACTATTTACAAAATTTATTTTTTTCTTGTTCTTATGATTTATATTTATTTTTTTTTGAAAACCATATGAATTAATTTTATATTTTTTATCTATACCTTTTTTTTGAATTGAATTACCTTTAATTATCTTATCATTAGCAATAAAAGTTTTAATTGGTGTAATATTCATTTTTTCAATTTTACTATATTTGGAATTATTAATATTATTGATATTATTGATAATTATTATATTATTATGATGATTATTATTATTAATACTATTATTATTTTTATTATTAATAATATTATTATTATTATTAATTTTATAATTATTCTTAATATTATTATTTTCATTTTTATTATTTTTATTATTTAAAGAATAAGAAGATAAGCAATCTTCTTCTATAATTTTCTCATTATTTTTCCCTTTAGAATTTCCTTTAATAAATGAATCAATATTTCTTAAAGCTTTTTTACTAAATAATTTAAAAGTAGCAGTAATATTATTAAATAAATTATTTTTAATATTAAAAATAATCTCTTCTCTACTTTCAATTCCCATATCAACCATTTTATCAACAATTGCATAAAAAACATCTTTGTAATTTTTTTCAAAATCTTCAACTTTAAAAAAATCCTTATGATAAATATACTGAATATTATTATAAACCCCTTTTAAAAATTTATGTTCTTTAATATCTTTTAACTTAATTCTTTTTTTAGGGTTAACTTCTAAAATTTTTTTAATTAAATCTTTAGATTCAAAACTTAATCTTTCAGGAATATCAAATTTTCCTAAAACAACATTTCTATAAATATTCTCATCACAATCATCTTCAAAAGGTAAATAACCACATAACATAGCATATAATACAATACCAGAACTCCAAATATCAATTTCAATTCCATTATATTTTTTACCCATAACCATTTCAGGTGCAGCATAACAAGGACTTCCACAAGATGTTGATAATAAATTATTATTTAAGTAATTATTTGCTAAACCAAAATCAATTATTTTTAATTGAGTATTATTTTCTGTTAATAATATATTTTCTGGTTTTATATCTCTGTGACTTATTTTTTTTTTATGTATGTATTCTATTGATAATATTATTTGAAGGTAAAAATTTTTTGCTAAAGTTTCATTTAAAAAGTTTTTTTGAACTATAAATGAAAATAAATCATTTTCTGCATATTCCATTATTATGTAAAATGATTCTTTTGTTTCTATTATTTCATATATTGATATTATATTTGGGTGAGATAAATTTTTTAAAAAGGAAATTTCTCTATTTATACATTGTAAATCTTCATTATCTTCTATTTTTGATTTTTCTAATATTTTAATTGCGACTTTTTCACCTGTTGGAATGTGAATTCCTAGTTTTACTTTACTAAATGTACCTTCACCTATTGTTTTTATTATTTCGTAATTTGAAATTTTTGAAGTTTTTTTATATTTGTTTTGGTTTTTTGAGTCGTTAGTATTTAAGACATTTAAATTTATATTCATTCTTTTGATTTTAATTTTTTGCTAATTTTAAAAAAGAAATTTAATAATTAATTATTCGAATTTTAGGTTATTTGAAATTTATTTATTTGTTTGTTAATTTTATTTAAAGTAGTTTTAAATTGGAGTTTTTGTTCTTGTTTTAGAGTATAAATTATTTTTTTGCTAAAATAAAAGTTTAATTTTATGATTTTTTCATAATTAATATATATATTAAGATTTCTTAATATATGTTATTAATTAAAGAAATAAGATTAAATAATAGGACATATCAATATTTTTTTATGTTATTTAAATTAAAAATAAATTTTTAACCAAAACATAAACATTTTTTTATATATTTAATAAACAATAAAATAAATAATTATTGCCCACATCAAATTAAAAAATAATTTTATAAAAAAACTTATTTCAATTAAATCACAAAAAAATAATTACTAAGATATTTAAAATAAAAATGTCTGAAAAAAAAAGTTTAAATTTTAAGAATACTCTAAGTATAAATTTGTAAATTTAGTAATTAATAATACTCATCTAAATTAAAAAAATAATTAATATTAGTATAAATAAAATATATATATTAAAATATTGTAAAAAGATAAATAATCTAAAATAACAAAAAAAATCACTATAAAATAAAAATAAAAATTAAGTTTCCTTAATTTTGTAAATCCAATAATTTTAAATAAATGATATTAAATTTTTTTTCAGCATAGTAATTAATTATTGAATTAATGATACACTAATAAATGAATAAATAAATTTTTTAGTTTTTTATTAAATAAAATCTTCTAAATGAATTTTTCAACAGTAAATCAAAATATAAATAATCCAAACTATGAATATGTAAATTTTATAAATAAAAATGAAAATAATTTGAATAAACAATTATATTTTAACACTCAAAATAATTTATTTTACCAAATTAAAAAAGGCAAATTCGAAAATAAGAACAAAAATCATAAGAAAAAAAATTTAATGAAATTTGAACAACGAAAGTTGGAAAAAGAAAATTTGGAAAATCTTAATAATTTAATATTAAAAGATAGTACACAAAAAATTTTAAAATAAATAATCATTTCGATAACACAAAAGATATAAAGTTACTATCTCATAAGGAAAATGAGTTTAATAAAAGAGATTATCAAAAAGGAAATAATTTTATTAATGAATTCCAAAATCAAAACTGTTTTAATTATGATACTAATTTATACAGTAATTTCAATAATAATACTTTAAATCAAAATTAAATATTAAAGTTAAATGAATTATAGAATTAACCAAAATATAAATATGAATATCAATATAGGAAAGATTAATAATTTTAATAATAATTTGATTGTTATAAATAATGATAAAAATAATAGTGATTTAAATTTAGAACAAAAAAAAAGTAATAAAATTAATCTTAAAAATATTTTTTCTCTATATAACCCATTGGATAGTGAAAATATTAATTATGAAGACATCAATTCAAGTAATCATAATGAAAAAAAATAATATTAATATTAAAATGTTAAATGGAAATGAAAATGCGTTTTCGAATTATATTAATGATTTTAATAAAATAGAATTAATGAATAATTTACAAAAAAAATAATAAAAAATTATTATATCAAAAATGTTCAATCAAATAATAAAAATAAAATATATAATGAAAATAATTATAAAATCAATAATTTCCAAAATGAATATATAAATACAATTAATTTCAATAATTATGAAAAAAACATTATATCTATATGAAAGATATTCTTAAAAAAGCACCATTAAAATTGAATTATAAATGTAAAAAGGCATTTATTTAAAATAATAATATGATTACACAAGAAAACCAGAATGATATTATATTAAATAAAAAGATATTAATTAATAATAAAGAATTAATTATACCAATTAGTAAATATTATGATCATTTATCAATAGCGAATATATTAATTGAAAAATTGAGAATAGATAGAAACCTAATTAAAAAAAAAAAAATGAAATCCATAATGCTTTAGAATAATAAATAATTTTATTTTTCAAAATTGACAATAAATAATCAATCAAATATTTTAATAAAAAATATTAAGAATATTCTTTTTTCTAATTATTGTTAAGTAACAATAATTTATTAATGGTTTCGAATATCTTTTTCTCAATTAAAAATATTAAAAAAAGAATCATATATGAATTATATATAATTATATCATAGATTAAAAGTAATAGTTTTTAAAAAGTAAATAATTAGTATTAAATAATAATTATTTAAAAAAATCATGTATAATTTTTATATACATTAAATTAAATTATATATAATTAAAATGTTTTAAAAATAAAATAATGAAATAATATTTATTAAAAATATAAAAGATATTTTTAATTTATTATTTTTATTATTTATTATTTATTCTATAAATCAAATTTACTAATCAATCAAAACTTTTCTTTTCAAATTTAATAATTTAAATTTTAAGGACTTTTACTTATTTTAACAAAAATCAGTAAATCAGAATTAAAAAATAAAACTTAATATTTTATTTTATATATAAAAATTAATTTTTTTTAATTAAAATACATAATAAATTTATTGTATTATTAATAGACCAAAAAATCAACAAATGTTAATCTAATTTTTCTTTTTATTCTTTTCCTTATCTTGTTTTGGATTAAGTAAAGGATTAATTATTTTTACTATAGATTCATTATTAGTATTTTGTCTATTAATCTCTTCACTATAATATAAAAATTCTCTAGTTTTATTTTTAATATGTTCAACAGCTAAATCAACATTATAATTACATAAACTAATAAAATTAAGAACTCTATCATCAAAATAATCAATTAAATTTTTAGGCCATATTTTTTCAATATTATTTAATACATCATTAACTTTTAATTCTTTATTAACTCTTACAAATTCTTTATAATTATAAGAACATAAAACTTTATCTTCATTATTAATAGAATGGATATTAAATTTTGGTATTATATCACACACTTTAATATTATTTTTTGTCCTTGGAATAAATTTTTCTTTCATTTTTTTATAAAAATTCATTGTCATAAATTCTTCTGGATTTTTGGTAGAAATATAATTTAATTCTCTATATTTTTTTGTATGTTTTTTGTTATTTACAAAATCAAAGAAAGAATCATTTAAATGTTTATCTAAATCTTTATATATTTCAGATCCTATATCATTATCTTCTTTAATATTTAGATTTTTTGTATTATCATTTTCATTATCAATATTATTATTTATTAAGTCATTATTTGAATTATCTGTTTTTCTTTTTCTTAAATTCATATTAATTGTTGTTTTAATTTTACTTTTTTCATTTTTAATTTTATTATTTTGATTTTTTTGTAACTTTGGATTTTTATTTATTAAAATTTTTTTATTTTGATTATTATTTTTCTTTTTTCTTTTGTTTCTTAATTTTTTTATTTTTATATTTTTTTTCCCTTTATCTATTTTATAACTTTCATCTTTTATTATAATTTTATTTTCATTTTCATTTATTTTTTTTCCTAAATTTTCTATTTTTATTTCATTTTTGGATTCTCTTTTTTTATTCAATAAATTATCATTTTTAACGGTTTCAATTGGAATTGAATTTTCTTCAATTTTTATCTTAGAATCATTTTTTACATTATTTGTTTGATTTGATAAACTAATATTATTAACATTACTTATATGATTAACATTATTAATATTATTTGTTTGAAAAAATTGAATATTATTTGAAGATAACTTATTTTGACAATTAGTATTATTATTTAAATCAACAGTATTTTTATTTTGAAATAAATTCAGATTATTATTTTGAAAAAAATTATTTTGTTCTTTTCCAACATTATAATTAACTTGATGAAAAGTATTTCCAATATTAATTTGTTGAAAAGAATTAGGAATATTTTGGTTATTTATTCTGTTATATAAGAAATTTATTGGATTTATATATTGTGGATTGAAATAATAATCTTGAAAATATTGTAATTGCTCATTAAATGGTGGATTTACATTTAATATAGGATACATTTGACTTTGTTTTTGTTGTACAAGATTCAAACTATATAAATATAAATATAAATATTGATTAATTTGTTCTTGGTTTAATAAATTATTCATCATTGTTTAATATAAATTTTTATCCTATTTTATTATTTATAATGAAATATTTATATTAAGATTTATGTTATTCTTTTTGATAATTACTATATATAATTTATAGCTAATTAATTAATTATAATAATATAATTATTAGATTGAACGATAATAATGTTTTTATTTTAATGTTTTTTAATATATATAGAGCTAATTTGTTATATATAGTATATTTAATAATATTAATATGGTAAGATTTTTTTATCAAATTAAATATATTACATTAAGTTTTAAAATTGTAAATAATTCACATTTTTAAATAATAATAAAAAACAATTAAGAATTTTTTATTTTATCCAATTTAAAATTTTTTTAATTGACTTTAATTTAATTATATTTAAAATTTAAAATTTAAACAAAATAAAAATAATTTCATACCAAAACAAATAAGAATATTGATACATCTAATATAAAATATAAAGTTAATAAAATAAAAATTTTATAAAAATAAAAAATAATATAAAAAAACCCCAAAAAAAAAAATAATCAAACCAAAAAAATATCTAAAATTTAATTAATAATATAATTGCAATACTCCCCATTAAAAAGAAACTTCCCATCAGATTTAATTCTCCTTAATTTTTTTTGATTTTTACTTTTAATTCTATGTTCCATTTTATTAACATCATATCTAGTCAATGCTTTATTAATAATATTATCATGAACAAGAGATTTTAATTCTAAATAAAAAGTCATATAAACACTTAATTTAACATAAACATTATATTGTATCATTTCTAAAAATGTCATTTCTAAAATATTTAATTGACGTTTTTCAA
>JAEEGK010010607.1_pt1 | contig 21222 bp, 17 predicted proteins | sample 8958771 | NCBI WGS metagenome assembly JAEEGK01 (sample SAMN16246547, study PRJNA631951) | gut metagenome | biome: gut microbiome; feature: rumen; material: SC-attached | host: Bos | place: Iran: Karaj | collected 2018-10 | reverse complement strand
GCCCTGGATGAGCATCGGGTGGTTGTGATAGCGCTCGGTCGTCAGCAGGACGATGTTGTTGGAGCCGTCCAGGGAGTAGAACGAATGGTGCTCGTCAAACGTCCGGAGCGACACGGTGTATTTCCCGTCGTCCATCTTGGCGACGAAACGCCAATGCTTGTGCTCCTTCTCCAGCTGCTGGCGCTGACGCTCGAATTCGGCGTCCAGCGAAGGCAGCTTCTTCCAGAACTCATCCAGCGTGCAGTCAAAGAATTCCTGCGGGATAAACGGCTCTGCCACAACGTCTTCCTGATTCACCTCGTAGCCCGCCTCGCGGGAGAGGATGACCAGTTTCCGGACCACGTCCTTGCCGGACAGGTCGATGCGGGGATCGGGCTCGGAGAAACCCTGTTCCTTCGCCATCCGGACGGTTTCGCTGAACGGAATGTCCTTGGAGATGGTGTTGAAGATGAAGTTCAGGGTGCCGCTCAGGACCGCCTCGATCTTCTGCACGTGGTCACCGCTGTTGCGGAGGCTGTTGATGGTGTTGATGATGGGCAGTCCGGCGCCCACATTGGTCTCGAACAGGAACTTGACGCCCCGGCGGCGCGCCGTCTTCTTGAGTTTCCGGTAATTCTGGTATTCGGAGGAAGCCGCAATCTTGTTGGCCGCCACCACGGAGATGCCGTGGTTGAAGAAATCCTCATACAGGGTGGAGACTTCCGCGCTGGCGGTACAGTCGACAAAGACGGAATTGAAGATGTTCATCCCGAGCACCTCTTCCCGCAGGCGGGCCGGGGTGATGGGCATGCCGTCGGCCAGGGCTTCCTTCCAATGGGCCAGGTCGATGCCGCCGCGGTCGAACACGGCCTTCGAGCTGCGGGCAATGCCTACCACATTGATTTTCAGGCTTCTTCTCCGCTTGAGCTTGTCCTGCTGCAGGGCGATCTGCTCGATCAGCTGGCCGCCGACGGTACCCACGCCGCAGATGAACAGGTTCAGTTCCTGATACTCCGACAGGAAGAAACCCTCATGGATGACATTCAGGGACTTGCGCAGAGACTTGCGCTCGACCACGAAGGAAATGTTGCTCTCCGAAGCGCCCTGGGCGCAGGCGATGATGCTGATGCCGTTCCGGCCCAGGATGCTGAACAGTTTGCCGGCGATACCGCAGTGGTGCTTCATGTTCTCGCCCACAATGGCGATCGCCGCCAGTTCGTCCTCGCGCTTGACAGGATACACAGCGCCGCTGGTGATCTCCGCTGCGAAGGTCTTCGTCAGCACCTTGCAGGCTTTCTCAGCGTCGGAAGCGCTGACACCGAGGGAGATACCCGTCTCGGAGGCCGACTGGCTCACCAGGAACACGTTGATGCACTCGCTGGCAAGCGCGGAGAAAATCCGCTGGTCCACGCCGATGATACCCACCATCGAAGTCGCGGAAAGGGTGATGAGCGAGATATTGTCGATGGAGGAGATACCCTTGATCACCCGTCCGTCCTGGCTGGGACCGCCCTCGTGGATGAGGGTTCCCGGCGCATCGGGGTTGAAGGTATTCTTGACCCGGATCGGAATCTTCTTCTGGCAAACCGGATACAGCGTCGGCGGATACACTACCTTGGCGCCGAAGTTACAGAGTTCGGTGGCCTCCTCGTAAGTCAGTTCGTCGATGACATAAGAGGTCTTGATGATGCGGGGATCGGCCGACATGAAGCCGTCGACATCGGTCCAGATCTCCAGGACGGAGGCGTCCAGGGCCGATGCCAGGATGCTGGCGGTATAGTCGGATCCGCCGCGTCCCAGGGTGACGATGTCCCCCGCCCCGTCCCGCGCGATGAAGCCGGGGACGATGGCGACGGGGCTGTCCTTCCCATAGCCGGCGAACTTCTCGGCGACCAGCCGATTGGTCCGTTCGAAGTCCACGAGCCCGTCGTCCATCCGGATGAAGTCCAGCGAATCATAGAGTTCTGCGTTACCGACGGCCGCCGTCACGATCAGGGAGGAAAGGCGTTCGCCGTAACTGAGAATCTGGTCACGGGACTTTTTCGGAAGCACCTTCAGCAGGAAGACGCCCCGGCAGATGCTGTCAAGTTCGTTCAGCAGGGAATCCACGGCCAGGCGGAGCAATTTGCCGCCCTTGCCGGCATCCACCAGCTCGTCGCAGGCATCGACATGCCTTTTCTTGAGCGCCTGCAACTTCTCCAGATAGGAGGCGTCAGCCGACTCGGCGAGCGCGGCGATCCGGATCAGTTCATCCGTCACGCCGCCCAGCGCGGATACGACGACGACAACCGCGTCATCCTGGGACCGGACGATGGACTTGACCTTTTGAATATTTTCAGACGTGGCGACGGAACTGCCGCCGAATTTCAGGACCTTCATACGAGAATATCTACTAACTAACTGATTTACTATCTTTTGTCAATTTCCTTGTAATCCCGGACCTTCGCCACGTTGATGTAGGCCGGACGGATGATCCGCCGGTCGTCGAAGTTCAGTTCCTCGATACGGTGGGCGCACCAGCCGACGATGCGGGACATGGCGAAGATGGGCGTGTACAGCTCGTGCGGAATGCCGATCATCTCATAGATGAAGCCGGAATAGAAGTCCAGGTTCGCACAGATGGGACGGTTGTTGGCATGCACCTTGGCGATGCACTGCAGACCGCGCTCCTCGATCCGCTTCAGGAACTCGAACTGCTGCTCGTAGCCCTTCTCCTTGGCCAGTTCGCCGGCCATCCGCTTGAGCGTGGCGGCGCGGGGGTCGCTCAGGGTATAGACCGCGTGACCGAGACCGTAGATGAGGCCGGAACGGTCGTACGCTTCCTTGCGGAGCATCCGCATCAGGTACTGGTCGATCTCGTCCTCGTCCTCCCAGTTCTGGATGGCGTTGCGCAGGTGACTGAACATGTCGGCGACCATCATGTTGGCACCGCCGTGGAGCCGGCCCTTCAGGGAACCGATGCCGGCGGCGATGGACGAATAGATGTCCGTCTGCGTGGAGCTGGTCACCCGGACGGTGAAGGTGGAGTTGTTACCACCGCCGTGCTCGGCCTGGGTGATCATCAGCAGGTCCAGCATCCGCGCCTCCAGCGGGGTGTATTCGCCCCGGAGCAGGTACAGGAAATTCTCGGCCAGCGACAGGCCCTCCTTGGGATGGCGGATATGAAGTCCCTTGCCCTGCATCGAGTGCCGATAGCAGTTGTAGGCATAGGCGACGATCGTCGGGAACTTGGCGATCAGGTCCACGGACTGACGCATCTGGTTGTCACGGGATCCGTCGTCCGGATTCGAATCGAAGGTGTACATCTCCAGCACGCAGCGGGACAGGATGTTCATGATGTTGGAACCTTCCAGGTCGATGATGTGCACCAGCGAACGGTGGTCCAGAGCCATCCGCGAGTTCAGGAGCTCGGAGAAGGACTCCAGTTCCTCGTTGTCAGGCAGCTCGCCGGAAAGGAGCAGATAGGCGGCCTCTTCATAACCGAAGCGCCTCCCCTCTTCCAGGATCGGCTTCGTGAGGTCCTTCAGCTCATAGCCGCGATAATACAGGCGGCCGTCCACGGGTTTGAGGGAGCCGTCCTTCTGACGCTCGTAACCCACGACGTTACCGATGTTGGTCAGACCCACCAACACACCGGAACCGTCCTCGTTGCGGAGACCGCGTTTCACGCCGTAGCGCTGGAACAAAGCGCTGTCGATACGGCTCGTAGACTTGACCTTGTCGGCCAGTTTGTAGATAAGATACTCTTTGTTCATCGTTTTATATACTGCTGGTTAACCTATTTCCGGTCGGGGATTACCGGATTTTGAAACGTGAACCGTGGTTCATCATGGAAATGACGGACTGACCGAACTCCTTAGTTCCCACGCAGTTGCTGTGCTTGTAGGAATCCGCGATGTCGGCGGTGGTGACACCCTGCCGGAGCGTGCGCTCGATGGCGGTGATAATAAGGTCGGCCGCTTCCTTCCAGCCCAGGTACTCGAGCATCATCGACGCGGCGAGGAGCAGGGAGCAAGGATTGGCGACGTTGCGGCCCGTGATGTCGGATGCGACGCCATGGGTGGCCTCGAAGATGGCATGGCCCGTCTCGTAGTTGATGTTACCGCCCGGGGACATGCCCACGCCGCCCACCTGCGCGGCAAACACGTCGGAGATGTAGTCGCCGTTCAGGTTCGAGGTGACGATGACGCCGTATTCCTCCGGGTGAAGGATGGCGCTCTGCAGGAAAGCGTCGCAAGTGATCGCGGTGAGCAGCAGGCGGCCGGACGACAGGTAGGTGCCGTACTCGCGCTCCGCCACGTCATACGCCCAGTTCACGAAGGCGCCTTCCGTGTATTTCATGATATTGCCGTTGTGCACCAGCGTGACGCTCCGCCTGTTGTGGGAAAGCGCGTATTCGATGGCGCAGCGGATGATCCGCTCCGTGCCCTCGCGGGAGACGGGCTTCACACCGTAAGCCGTGCTTTCGGGGAAACGGACCTTGTCCTCCAGCAGTTCCTTCTGCAGGAACTCGCCGAAGCGGATGCCCTTTTCCGAGCCGAAGGGCCATTCGATGCCGGCATACACATCCTCCGTGCTCTCACGGAACACGCAGAGGTTGATGCGGTCCGGATACTTCACCGGCGAGGTGACGCCGAAGAAGTAGCGGAACGGCCGCTGGCAGGCATACAGGTCCAATGCCTGGCGGAGCATGATGCTCAGGGAACGGACACCGCGTCCGGAGGGAGTCATCAGCGGGCCCTTGAGGCCCACGAGATACTTCCGGAAGGCCGCGACCGTCTCATCCGGCAGATAGGAACCGCACTGCTTGAAAGCGTCCTGTCCGGCCATCACTTCCAACCAGTCAATGCTGCGGTTCCCATTGTAGGCCTGTTTTACGGCGGCATCGACCACGGCCCGGGCTACGGGCATAATCTCCTTACCGATTCCGTCACCGGTGATGAACGGAATTGTGATGTCGTTCGGGACTTTGAGTCCAGCAGGGGTCATTTTAATGCTTGCCATAGTATATAACTGGTTGATTTATACTGTTATAAACAAATTCCCTTACAGGCGGGCATCCACCTTCTCCCGGTCCAGGACGCCCTTGACGTCATAGACCACGCCACCTTCGCGGACGAGAGAGCGGACGTCCAGGTCCATGAATTCCTTATGGGCGACGGCGAGGATGACGGCGTCGAACTTGCCGGACGGAATCCGGTTCACGACGTCGATGCCGTATTCCTTCTTCACCCGGTCGGATGCGGCCCAAGGGTCACAGACCGTGATGTTGTCGGTGTATTCCTGCAGCGTGTGGTAGATGTCCACGACCTTGGTGTTGCGGATGTCCGGGCAGTTCTCCTTGAAGGTGATGCCCAGGATGAGGATCTTCGCGTCCTTCACCATCACGCCCTTCTTGTTCATGCACTTGATCGTCTGGTTCGCGACGTAGGCGCCCATGCCGTCGTTCAGCCGGCGGGCGTTGTACATCACGCGCGGAAGGACGCCGTACACCTGCGCCTTCTGGATGAGATAGTACGGGTCAACGCTGATGCAGTGGCCGCCCACGAGACCGGGGCTGAGCTTGATGAAGTTCCACTTCGTCGCGGCCGCTTCAATGACGTCGTGCGTGTCGATGTCCATCGCGTTGAAGATCTTCGCGAGCTCGTTCATGAAGGCGATGTTCACGTCGCGCTGGCTGTTCTCGATGATCTTCGAAGCCTCCGCGACGCGGATGCTCGGGGCCTTGTGCGTGCCGTTGATAAGGACAGCGTTATAGACACTGTCAACATAATCAGCCACTTCCGGAGTGCTTCCGGAGGTCACTTTCTGAATCTTTTCGACCGTATGGAGCTTATCGCCGGGGTTGATGCGCTCCGGGGAGTAACCCGCGAAAAAGTCCTTGTTGAACTTCAGGCCGGAGACTTTTTCCACCACGGGGAGGCATTCCTCCTCCGTCACACCGGGATAGACGGTGGACTCATAGACGACGACATCGCCCTTGGAGATGACCTTGCCCACGGTCTCCGAAGCGCCCAGCAGCGGAGCGAGGTCCGGGCGGTTGTTCTCGTCCACGGGGGTGGGAACGGCGACCACGTAGAAATTGCAGTCCCTGATCTTCTCAAGGTCCGTCGTGCACACGAAACCATTCTTGTCGATGGCTTCACGAAGCAGTTCATCGGAAACCTCCAGCGTGGCGTCGTGGCCCGCCATCAGGGCGTCCACGCGGCGCTGGTTCATGTCAAAGCCCACGGTAGGGAACTTCGTGGAGAACAGCCGCGCAAGCGGCAGTCCCACATAACCCAGTCCGATGACACCGATCTTGGTATCCTTCATATCCATACACATACTAACAGTCCGAACGGCTAGTCCCGTTTGAAAATATCCCTTGTATAAACTTTCCCGATCACGTCGTCCAGCACCGAATCGTACCGGTTGGCGATGATGGCGTCGCACTGGGCCTTGAAGGCGGCCAGGTCGTTCACGACGCGGGAGCCGAAGAACGTGATGCCGTCCTCGAGCACCGGCTCGTAGATGATGACCTTCGCGCCCTTCGCCTTGATGCGCTTCATGATGCCCTGGATGGCGCTCTGGCGGAAATTGTCGGAATTCGACTTCATCGTGAGGCGGTACACGCCGATCACGACCTCTTTCTCCTTCGCAGTGTCGAACGCGCTGTTCGCGCTGTAATAGCCCGCACGCTCCAGCACGCGGTCCGCGATGTAGTCCTTCCGCGTCCGGTTGGAATCCACGATCGCCTTGATCAGGTTCTCCGGGACGTCGTTGAAGTTCGCCAGCAGCTGCTTGGTGTCCTTCGGCAGGCAGTAACCGCCGTATCCGAAAGAAGGATTATTGTAGAAACTGCCGATGCGCGGGTCCAGGCAGACGCCGTTGATGATGGACTGCGTGTCCAGGCCCTTCATCTCCGCATAGGTGTCCAGCTCGTTGAAATAGCTCACGCGAAGGGCGAGGTACGTATTGGCAAAAAGCTTCACGGCCTCGGCCTCGGTGGTGCCCATCAGGAGCACCGGGACATCCTCCTTGAGCGCGCCTTCCCTGATGATTCCGGCAAATGTCTCCGCCGCTTTCCTGTCCCCTTCCTCATCGAATCCGACGATGATCCGCGAGGGATACAGGTTGTCATACAGCGCCTTGGATTCCCGCAGGAACTCCGGCGCGAAGAGGATCTTGGGCGTGACGACCCGGAAAGAGCCGTCGGCGAGACGCTCCCGGTAGGAGAACTTCTCCCGCACGGACTTGGTATAGCCCACGGGGACGGTGGACTTGATCACCATCACCGCGTCCGGATTGACCTCGAGGACGAGGCCGATGACTTCCTCCACGTGGGAGGTGTCGAAGAAGTTCTTCTTGGGGTCGTAGTTGGTCGGGGCGGCGATGACGACGAATTCGGCGTCGCGGTAGGCGGCCCGGCCGTCCAAGGTTGCTATGAGGTTCAAAGGCTTTTCAGCCAGGTATTTCTCGATATACTCGTCCTGAATGGGACTCTCCCTGCGGTTGATCTTCTCTACCTTCTCGGGGATGACATCGACGGCAACCACCTCGTGGCGCTGGGCCAGGAGGGTTGCGATGGACAGGCCCACATAGCCTGTTCCTGCGACTGCGATTTTCATCCTATTTTCCATTTTCTCGATAATAGGCAAAAATAAGCAAAAAAAACGGATTTGTCGCCAAATCCGTCCATTATTCCTAGCATAAGCGGCATTACACCGCCATTATCGCTTCCAGAACTGCCACCAGGGCCGTTTTTTGGGCTTTTTGGAGGACTCCTTCACAACCTTCGGAGCCGTCTGGACTCCCTTCTGCGCGGGCTCCGTCTTCGGCTGCACGGACTTCGGTTTTGCGCCGCCCGATCCCATCGACAGACCCTGCTGCGAATAGGCGATCCGGCGTCCCCTGGCATTCACGACGGTCATGTCCACATTGCCGGTGAATTCGCTCATGTCCGGGTTGTTGAGCACCTTCAACGCCTCGATTACGCTCACGTCGTCGCAAAGCTCGAAATCGCCCGAAGCATGCACCTTGGACGAACCTTTCGGGACCTTGATCTCACCGCAGAAACCTTCCACGAACGGCTCTCCCTTCCGGAAAATGAGAAGCTTCACGTCTTCCAGCACAAAGGCCGCCGTGTCGTTCTTCGCCTCCAGTTCCACCTCGGCCCGCACGGAGCGCAGTCCTTTGGGCGTCATCGAAATGATGCGGCACTTGCCGAACCTGATGTGTTCCAGCTTCGCCGCCCGCCTGGCTTGCGGTGCGGCGACAGCGAGCACTGTCAGAAACAGCGTGAGTATGAATACTTTAAAACGCATTACTTGAGCGGATTCAGGTCGCTCTTATACCACTCGATGAACTTGCCGATGCCTTCGTGCAGCCGCACGACGGGCTTGTAGCCGATTTCCGTCTCGAGCTTCGTCGTGTCCGCATTGGTCTGATAGACGTCGCCGGGCTGCATGGGCAGGAACTCCTTCTTGGCCTCGACGCCGAGGGCGCCCTCGATCTCGGAGATGAAGTCCATCAGTTTCACGGGGTTGGAGCAACCGATGTTATACACGCGGTACTTGAGGCCGTTGCCGTCCGGAGCGGGTTCATGGTCCAGACAGCCGATGGTACCGGCGACGATGTCGTCGATGTAGGTGAAGTCGCGGATCATGTCGCCATGGTTGAAGACCTTGATGGTCTCCCCCTTCGAAATGGCGCTCGCAAACAGGATCGGCGCCATGTCCGGGCGGCCCCAGGGACCGTACACGGTAAAGTACCGCAGGCCCGTCATCGCGATGCCGTACAGCTTACAGTAACTGTGGGCCATCAGTTCGTTGGATTTCTTGGTGGCTGCGTACAGGGAGACGGGGTTGTCCACCTTGTCGTCCTCGCTGTAAGGCACCTTCGCATTCATTCCGTAAACGCTTGAAGAAGAAGCATATACCAGATGCTTCACGCCGAAGTTCCGGCAGGCTTCCAGGATGTTCAGGAAGCCCACGAGGTTGCTCTGGAGATAGGCATACGGGTTCGTGATGCTGTAGCGGACGCCCGCCTGCGCGGCGAGGTTCACGACCTTGTCGAACTTCTCTTCTTCAAACAGTCTGTCGATGGCGGCCTTGTCGGCCAGGTCCATCTTCCGGACCGCGATTCCGAACGCCTTGCAGCGCCCCTCTTTCAGCCGGACGTCATAGTAGTCGTTGAAGTTGTCGATGCCGACCACCTCATCTCCCCTCTCCCGGAGGGTGTACATCACTTTGGAACCAATAAAGCCGGCCGCGCCGGTCACAAGTATCTTCATATGTTTACATTCATTACCAGCCCACGAAAACGGGGCGTTCCACCTCATAACGGTAGCCGGTGTCGGTCAGGAGGCCGGTACGGCGGTCACGGGCATAAACTTCGATGGAATTATTGTCCCGACAGGCCACCAGGACATAGCGGCCGTTCGGGGTGATGTTGAAGTTGCGGGGGTGAGGGCCCGTGGCCTGAAAGCCGACATAGGCCAGGACGCCGCCGGGGCCGACTTCGAAGACGACGATACCGTCGCCGCGAAGGCGGAGGCTGGCGTACAGGAACTTCCCGTCCGGCGAGAAGTGGATGTCCGCGGCGCCGCGGGCGTCCATGCGGTCGGCCTTGATGACCTGCTTCTCGCGGAGGGAACCATCGGCATAGTCATACACCGTGATGTCGCCGGAGAGCTCGCCGATCACGTACAGGTGCTCGCCGGAGGCGTCGAACAGCAGATGCCGGGGGCCGGAATCCGGATGCAGGGTGGCGGCGCGGCAATAGTTCCGCACGCCAAGGGCAGAGACGTCCAGACGGCCGATTTCATCGGCACTGAACTCACTGAAGAACAGATACTTTCCGTCCGGGGAAAAGACCGCGCAATGCACGTGCGGGGACTCCTGGCGAGACAGGTCGGGGCCACCGATGCCGGAAAGGACGAGAGAGTCCAGCGGGGCGATGGCGCCGTTTTCCTGCAGGCGGTACATGCCCAGCGAACCGCCGGAATAGTTGGCGACCGCGAGGAGATTGCCGTCCGTGGAAACGTAGCACGGGTCTTCGCCGTGGACGAGAGATTTCTCGACTTCGCTTGAAATGACACCGGTCGGCTGGGAATTCAGCAGGTCGAAACCGTTACCGCCCCAGCGCCACGCCCAGACGGAGGCCGATGCGTCCGGCATCTCGCTGACAGCGTAGACCTTGTTGCCATCGACAGCCAGGTACGAGGGGTTCGGCATTTCGGCCTTGGCAATAGGCGCGTCGTCAGCCAGCTTGCCGGAAATCTGGTCGAAATCGTAGGCGTAGAAGCCGTCGGAATACGTGCCGACAAACATCGTCAGGATGTCGGCGCGGGTGCAGGAGGCAAGGGCCAACAGCAACACTATCAAGAGATTCCGGATCAAGGCCTGGATGACGGTGCGGCGTTTCATGCGAGATTCAAAAGGTACTGACCGTATTGGTTCTTGCGCATCGGCTCGGCGATCTCACGGAGCTTTTCCTTGGAAATCCAGCCGTTCCGGAACGCGATTTCCTCCAGACAGGCAATTTTCAGGCCCGTCCGTTTCTCGATGACCTCGATATAGGTCGATGCTTCCGCAAGCGACTCGTGGGTGCCGGTGTCCAGCCAGGCGAAGCCGCGGCCGAGGGGCTGCACCTGCAGCGTTCCTTCGGCAAGGAAAGCCTGATTGACGGAGGTGATTTCCAGTTCTCCGCGGGCGGAAGGCTTCACCGCCGCAGCGACATCGACCACCTTGTTGGGGTAAAAATACAGGCCCGTCACGGCAAAGTTGGACTTGGGCTTGGCGGGTTTCTCCTCGATGGAGACGCACTTGCCCGAAGCGTCAAACTCGGCCACGCCGTACCTTTCAGGATCGCTGACCCAGTAGCCGAAGACCGTGGCCAGACCGCGGTCCGCGTCGGCCGCCGCCCGGCGCAGCTGCGCCTCGAAGCCGGTTCCGTGGAAAATATTGTCTCCCAGCACCATGCAGGCGGTGTCATCGCCGATGAACTCCCGGCCGATGATGAAGGCCTGCGCCAGTCCGTCCGGCGACGGCTGCTCCGCGTAGGAGAAGTTCACCCCGTAATCCGAACCGTCCCCGAGCAGCCGCTTGAAGCCCGGCAGGTCGTAGGGCGTGGAAATGACAAGGATGTCCCGGATACCGGCCAGCATCAGGACGGAAACCGGATAGTAGATCATCGGTTTGTCATAGATGGGCAGAAGCTGCTTGGAAACTCCCTTGGTGATGGGATAGAGGCGGGTGCCGCTGCCGCCGGCAAGAACGATTCCTTTCATAATTCAGGGGTTAAACACTCAAAGATACGCATTAATTTGCTAAATTCGCAAAGAAATGCGAATCCGAGACCTCAAACTGGTGCGTTCCGCCAAGGAGATGGAGAGCTGGCCCGAAGGCAAGTTCCTCATCGACACGGTCAATACCCACTCCTTCGTCATCGCCCGGAAAGACGGGTCGTTTGCCGAGGCGCTCCGCAGTGCCGACGCCCTCCTTCCCGACGGCATCGGCATCGTCAAAGCGTGCAAGTGGCTGAAGATGAAGAATGCTCCCCTGGAGAAGATTGCCGGGACCGATCTGTTCCTTTACGAGATGGACCGGCTGGAGCGGCGCGGAGGCACGTGTTTCTTCATGGGAAGCAGTCCCGCCGTCCTGGCCCGGATCCGGGAGAAAGCCGCCGAGAAGTATCCCTCCATCCGCATCGAGACCTATTCTCCCCCCTATAAGCCGGAGTTCTCGCCGGAAGACAACCGCGCCATCCTGGACGCCATCCATGCGGCGGATCCCGACCTCCTTTGGATCGGAATGACGGCCCCCAAACAGGAGAAATGGCTTTTCGCCCATTGGGACGAACTGGACATCCATTGCCACACGGGAGCCATCGGCGCGGTATTCGATTTCTTTGCCGGGACGGTGAACCGGGCGCCGGAGTGGTGGCTGCGCCATAACCTGGAGTGGCTCTACCGGCTCATAAAAGAACCGGGCCGCATGTGGCGAAGGGTCGTCATCAGCGGTCCGGCGTTTCTCTGGCAGATCATCAGAGAGCGGTTCGCTCCCGATGCCTGAGTACCCCCAGCAGGGTCAGCATCAACGCCCCCCACAAGGCTACATCCACGCAGAATACCCAAGTTATGTCCAACCTCCTGACCAGCCATGCGGTCAGGACGATGAACAGGACATCCACGGAAAGCAGCACAGCCAACGCCTGATGCAGGGAAAGACCGGCCTTGACCAGCAGATGGTGGATATGATGGCTGTCGGGCTGGAAAGGACTGCGACGGTGGGCCAGCCGGTAAATGACAAGCCGGACCACGTCCAACATCGGGATGAGCAGCGTGGAAAAGCCGATGGCCAGGTATCGTCCGGTCTTCTCCGTATCCGCCAGGTCCAGGTTGCTGACGTTGATGATCAGGAAGCTGAGGAAAAGGCCGAGGGTCAGCGATCCCGAATCCCCCATGAATATCTTCGTGCTCTTCTCCCGGCTGCCGAACATGTTGTACAGCCAGAACACCGTCACGACTCCCAGTGTCGTCCAGCCGATCATCATATGGAGGAACCGGCCTTCGGCGTAGGCGATATACGACAGCGTCAGCAGGGAAAGGATACAGATTCCCGAAGCCAGGCCGTCGATACCGTCGATGAAGTTGATGGAATTGATGATAAAGATGATCAGCAGTACCGACAGGGGCATTCCGACCAGGCCCGGCAGGGCGCGGATACCGAACAGACCGCAGTAGTCCTTGATCCAGAGGCCGGCCAGCACGACGATGCAGGAGGCGACGAACTGGAACAGGAACTTCGTCTTGAAGCTGACGGACACCAGGTCGTCGGCGATTCCCACGATGTACATGAGCATGCCGGATCCCAGCAAGACGGAAAGCTGGATGAGCACGTAATAGTCCTGCTCGAAAACGCCCGTCAGACCCAGATGGTACATCATGCCGATGGTGACGGCGATCGTGATCATGATGACCGGAAGGAAGGAGACGCCTCCGAGCCGGGGTACGGGCATGTCGTGGACTTTCCGGGCATTGGGAAGGTCGAACCAGCGGCGCTTATAGGTCACGCTCAGGATGAGCTCGATGACCATCACTCCCAGGAAAGCGGCCGCCGCGAAATCCAGGAGAAGGATATAGAATGACGCGCTCATGCCCCGAACAGTTGATTCTCGACGAGATAGCAGAGGATATGGCCGACGAGCGTCTGGCACTCCTGAATCCTGGGCGTCACCCGGGAAGGAACGTGGATGACATAATCGTATTCATCCATCGGACAGGGGGCTTCGCCGACGATGGCCACGGTGGCAATTCCCTTGGCCCGGCAGGCGCCCAAGGCCTCCACCAGATTGCGGGATTTCCCGGATGTCGATATGCCGATGAACACGTCGCCCGGGCATCCCTGCGCCTCCACCTGGCGGGCGAAAAGACGGTCGAATCCATAATCGTTCCCGACCGCGGTAATGATGGACGTGTCCGTGGACAGGGACAGGGCGGGCAGTCCCGGACGGTCGAACGTGAACTTGTTCACGAGCTCCCCGGCCATATGCTGCGCATCCGCCGCGCTCCCGCCGTTCCCGGCCCAGAGGGTCTTGTGACCGTTCCTGTATGCTTCCACGATCAATTGAGCGACCTTGTCAATCTCGGCCACCAGCTGCCCATCCTCCATCAGGCGGGTCTTGGTATCGATGGATTCCTGAATGTGCTGAAGGATCAGTTCTGTATGCATAGTTTCTATCGGATAGTTACATGACCAGGCGTTTCAGTCCCAACCTTTCCGCCGCCCGCATCATCAGCCATTCCGCCGCCCACACGGCGAGGACCATGACGAACGGTTCCCAGGCGACGGGAAGAGAAGAGAATCCCAAACGCAAGAACAAAGAAATCAGAAGGAAGTGGGACAGATACATCCCATAACTGTATGCCCCGGTCTTCTTTACCACATGGGCAAGGACTCCCGTATCTTCCTTCTGGGGGACCTGCAGGAAGAGCAGGAGAATACCGGCCGCCGTCAGGATTTCCGCCGTGTACGGCAGATGGAAGAACATCCCGTTCACGAAATCCGCCGTCAGGCCGACGGCTATGGCGGCCCATGCGACGCACTTCATCCCCTTCCGGTCCTTCTGCCGGAACAGGAAATCGCCCAGGACGAAACACAGCAGGGCGCTCGCCCCTTCGCACAGGAACAGATGGGCGGGCTGGAAGGAAGGGCAGAAGGTTCCCAGCAGATAGATGGCCGCCGTCACCGCCACCAGGTATCCCGAATAACCGGCCTGACAGATGACGCGCAGCAAAGGCGTGAGCAGATACAGGCCGATGATCAGATAGACGAACCAGTAGATGGAATGCACGCCGTTCGTCAGGAAGGCGACGAAGAAACGGGGAACGACCCCGCTCCAGTCCGCCGGAGGTTCCAGGATGCAATCCAAGGAATAGACGACGATGCTCCAGAACAGGAAAGGAAGGAAAATGCGGCGGAACCGTTTCCGGAAGAAGACCTTCAGCGGCTCCTGCCTGCCCAGCAGAAGCGCGCCGCTGATTCCCAGGAACAGGCAGACTCCCGTCCGGACCAGGCTCTCCAGAAGGTTCTTTTCCACCTGCAGCCCCCAGCTTCCCTCCGCCGCAGCCGTGGACAACGGCTCCAGGGAATGGATGAAGAAGATGCAGACGATGGCAAAGGCCCGGGCAAAATCGAGGCCTCTGTAGCGCGCCGCAGATTGTTCCGGATTACTCATCGCGATTCTGGAAACGGACTTTCCCGTCCACGTCATTGCCGGCCATCTTATTGCCCACGTTCACCCGGCGGATCTGGGAAAGCGGATGCTTTTCCACGGAAGTGCACAGACGCAGGTCGATGCAATAGGAATTCCGGATCCGGCGGATACGGTTGCCGATGATCTTGACATTCACCGTTCCGTCGTCACAGAAGATTCCGCGGTTCCAGCCATATCCGTCGATGTCGTGGATGTCATTGTCCCGGATCGTTATATCCTTGTTGATGGTCCAGGTATAGATCGCCCCCGAATCCATCAGCAGCCGGGCCGGACGCGCCAGGAAGGCCGCCGTGCAATACATTTCGTTCTGTTCGATGATTCCCTGGGCCGACGCCGGGATGGATTGCATGTAGTGGGAACCCACGCCGATCGCGCCGAACGAGAAGTTCTCGAACACATTGTGATGGATCCACATCCCGCTCGCCTGCCCCTCCACGCAGAAATCGTGGTCCATCATGTAGCCCGTATCGGAGAAACGGTTATCCCGGATCTCCACGCCGCTGGTGAAAAAGTCCACGGCGACGCCCCGGCGGTAGCTCCGGGTGACCACATTGTCGCAGAAAAGGATGTTCGTGCTCCGGTGCACCCGGACGATGTCGCTCCGGATTCCGTCGAAACGGCAGTCCCGGACGGCCGTTTCCGTCGAACTGACCCCGTCGAAATGGATGAGGCAGTCGCCGGCATGGTTGGTCACGAAGGTGGCGCCCTGCAGCGTGAAGGATCCCAGCTGGCTGTTCGACACCGTCAGGAAGTTGGTGACCTCGCTCTGGTGCAGCCGGCGAGCGGCCTTTCCCCGGATCTCCTTTTCAGTCATATGGAGGTCCAGACCGCCGTCAGGATGGTTATAAAGGATATAATGGGGCAGTTCCTTCAGGACTTTGTAGTCCGCATCCGGATCGGTATCGGCATTCCGGTCGGAGGTAATCTTCGGGGACTTGAAATACAGGTATCCCTTTTCAATCTTTTCCACCGGATAGACCATCCCGCGATACCACTGGGACAGGATGATGTATACCCCGGCATGGGCAGAAACGGGCAGGTCGGGTTCATTCACCTTGATCCGGCAGATGCCCTTTGCCTTGTCCACGATTTCAGGACGTGCCAGGGCAGCACGGACGGGACCCCGCATGTCCACGCTTTGCATCGTCAGGAGGTCCACGAAACCCATCCGGTAGTCGAACGGTCCCTTCGCGGGAGCCGAATAGGTCCGGAAGTCATTCGATTTCAATTGATAATCAGGTCCTTCAGCCAGAAACACGGACCCGTTGCACTGCAGGACGATCCGCTTTCTCGGCTGATACAGTCCCTTCAGCATCAGGTGTTTTTCCCGATAATGGTAAACGCCTTTCCGGAAATCCACGACGATGTCGTTCTCCTCCGAAGCCAAAGCCTCGGAGAGATCCTTGGGCAGCCGGTCGAAGGAGGCCTGGTCGGATACCGTGATCCGGACCTCCCCACGGGCGGAAAGGCAGGCGGCCAAAACGCCCAGGCACACGAGCCAGACGAACCGTTTCATCTTACAGACGCACTTTTTCATGGACAGGGACACCCTTCTCCCGGCATTTCCGGAGGAACTTTTCCAAGTCCTTCTTCCGGTGCATGCGGACCATGACGGGATACAGGCAGCCGGGAATCAGATCCTTCATCCCGTTCCGGATGCGGCCGGACAGGATCCGCAGTTTGCTCTGGTGATAATCGGCCTCCTGACGCGGCGTGCGCCAGTCTCCGTAGGTGAAAGTCAGATACTCCTCGTAATCGCGGGGAATCTGCAGGGTAATCCCCTTGAAATCGTACGGCACCGTATCCTGCAGATACCGTTCGAAGATAAAGTCCGCCCCGCCGGTGTGCCGAAGCTCTCCGGAGACCGGACGAAGCACATAGAAATCGATGTATTCATTCCGGCGCATCACGGAATAGAGCCCCCGCTTGTCATAGCGGACCAGCTCAAACCCCTTCCCGCGAAGGGCCCACAGGGCATCCTTGAAGCGCTCTTCCTCCTCCTTGAGGATATACAGGTCGATATCCTCGTCCCAGGCGATGAAATCGTGCTCCCGGACCATGCCCAGCAAAGACCCGAAGATGGGGCCGAAACGGATTCCGGCCGCCTCCAGGATGGGGACAAGGTCGCGCAGGTTCTCCGTCGCCACGTCCCGGTCGATCACCTTCCGGCCGACATACAGATACACCGGCTTGTACCGGTAAGGTCCTCTGGGAGTCTGAATTGTCTTCATCATTTCTGGCGAGTCATGCTTTTCAAGAGTCGGTCGATCATGTCCTTGAACCGGACGGGCATCAGGTCAGAACGGAGCCGGCCGTCATGCGGCCCGCATAGGTCCAGCTGCCGTTCCAGGGCGTTCCGGACGTCCTCGGGACGGTCGCCCGTCACAACCTCACCGTTGGTTCCGTTCACCAGGCAAGACGCCCCGGAATGGTCCGAAACGACCACGCGAACACCGCCCGTAAGCGCCTCGTTGACAACGGCGCCGAAGGCTTCCTGCGAACTGATGAGCGCCAGGACATCGGCTACGTTATACCAGGCATAAAGATCGTCCCCCTCCAATCGGCCCGTGAAGATAACCCGGTTGTTATTTCCGGCCAGTTTCTGCAGGGACTCCCTTTCAGGACCGTCGCCGACGATGACCAGGACAGCATCGCGCTCCACCCGGGAAAAGGCTTCCAGCAGCAGGTCAACGCGTTTGAGCTCCACCAGCCGTCCGACGAACAGGACGACTTTCTTATCCTCCAACTGATACTTTTCTATATACTCCCGACTGCGGGGAAGCAAGGTTTCATACAGCGCCCGCATCCGTTTTTCATCCCCGATAATTGGAATCCAGGTGCCGATGCCAAACTGCTCCCGATACCAGTCCCGAACACCGGGATGCGGCACGATGATGCCGTCCAGCAGGCGCGGAGCCCAGGCGCGGAGCCACCGGTGGAGTCCGGAAAAATCGTTCCGACGCCGGATCATGTCCAGGCTGTCATCACACAGGGAAACGATCCGGAAGTGCTTTCCCTGCAGGAAACGGATCAGTCTCAACTGATACAGAGGGAGCTGGAATTCCGGGACGATGACCACTTCCGGCCGGGCCTCCCGGACCAATTTCCACAGGCCGAAACAGATCTTCCGGCTGTCGCTTCCCAGACGGATGCCCTTCAGATAGACCGGCTTGAAACGGCACAGGGATTCCAGCCACCGGAGGTCGAAATGCTGGTCCGCCGCCTGCCGATGATAGAAGCACATCTGCATGTCCAGCCCCTCGTGGAGGGCATTGTAGAAATCGACCCGGTAAGGGGCGATGCTGGTCCGGATGAACAGGTTCATTGCAATATTTTCCGCAATCTTTCCACACCGGCCTCGAAGGAGAAGACTTCCTTGTAGGCGCGGATGATTTCCGCCCGGTTCCACGGGATGGACTTCATTTTCCGCAAAGCGGTCCGGAAGGACTCCGCATCTGCATAACTGAAGACAAAGCGGTCCAGGAAGGGCTCATACCCCCGCAAAGAGACATAGTGCGTCAAGACCGGCATGCCGGTTTTCAGGCCGTCCATGATCCGCAGTTTCAGGCCGCTTCCGAGGGATGTGGGGCACAGATAATAGCGGCCCCGGGCCAGGACGGCTCCCATGTCGGCCGGCGTATCGACCACTTCCACTCCCCTCTTCCGGCACTCGGTCAGAATCCGCTCCGTCGGCGCTTTTCCGGCCACGATCACATGGGCCTCCGGCTCTTCCTCCAGGAGGACGGGATATTCCTCTTCCAGCCAGGGAATCAGCGACAGCTCGGTCTGCATCATCCCCAGATTGCCTGTAATCACATAAACGGGATCGGAAACCGGTTCCCGGTCCATGGACACCGGTACGGATTCGTACTCGAAATCGCCGATCACCCGAAACACCGCCTTCCCGGAGCGGTCATAATGCCGCTGAAGCAGGGAAAGGTCATGCTGGGTCATCGTCAGGTTCAGGTCGCTTTCCCGGACGGCGGCCGCCTCCGCTTTTCTGGTCCAGAAGAGCATCAGAGGCCGGATGGGGAAACGGTAATTGTCCTTGACATACTCGCACTGGTAGTTGTGATGCGTGACGATGATCCGGCAGCCGGCCTTCCGGGCTTTCTCCAGCAGACGGAAAGAGGCATAGCAGCTGTCGAACACGACCGTATCGAAGTCACCCTCGGCAAGCACCTGGTCAAAAAGGCCGAAATATCGGTGCAACCGGCCTGCCAGCAGGTCCAGGAATTTCCGGAAACGGGATTTCTCATAGGCGACGGGAATCGTCCGGACACGCGCAGAAAGGCCCTCTGCCGTCTTTCCGTCCTTGACGGGATACAGCAGGGTCAGTTTCTCGGACAAGGCCGCGAAAGCATTGATGAAGCCGCGGGAGCTGAAGATGCCTCCCCCGTGTCCATGCAGATAGTGATATGTCACGAACAAGACTTTCATCGGGCCGTGTACATTTGTTTCCATTCGCGGTAGACCGCTTCCCGGTCATACCCCTTCGGCAAGTGGACATCCGCTTCCCGGGAAGAGTCCGGATCGCCTTTCCGGACATGGAACCGTGTCCGTCCGTCCACCACGTTCCCGCCGCACCGGTTCCCGACATTGACCCGGCGGATGAAGGAATCGGGCTTCCTCTCCACGGCGTACCGCCTGCGCAGGTCGATGCAGTAGGAGTTATGGTCGATGCCCAGGATCAGGTTGTCGAGGATGGAGATGTTGGTGCCTCCGTCGTCGCACAGGATTCCCCGGTTCCCATGGGCCCCCGAGATATCGTGGATGTAATTGTGCCGGATCACCGTTCCCCGGTTCTGGGTCCAGACATAGATGGCCCCCGAGTCGATCAGCGTGGCCATGGGTGTCCGCCGGAATTCCTCCGTCTGGTAAATCTCGTTATCCGTCACCAGCCCGCTCGTATAAGGCCGGTCGGTTTCCACATAGTGCGTGCCCAGGCCGATGGCGCTGTAGGCGAAATCCTCGAAAGTATTGTCCGCAATGAGGAAATCCGGGCCCTGGCAGTACACGGCCGGAGCCGTGGAAAGCATTCTGCCGTGGTCTCTGAACACATTGCCGGTAATCCGGCTGTCGGCCGAAAGGTAATCACTGTAGACGCCCCGGAGATAACACTCCTCGACCCGGTTGTCACGGAATCGGAAATGAGGCGTATCGAGAACGCCCGCCAGATGGCTTCGGATCGCTTCGAAAGCGCACTCCGAGACAACGACGGAATCCGACTGGAAGCGCTCGAAATGGAGCAGATAGCCGCCGGACCGATTGCCCGGGAACCGGCATCCTTCCAGCTTGAAGCTGCCCATACGGCTGTCCGTGATACGGCAGAAGGTCGATGCCTCGCAGCGCCGGAGCGTATCCGCGACGGGGCTCAGGAAGCGTCCGCCGATGATGCGGGGTGCATCGACACTACGCTGGTTATAAAGGACATAGCGGGGGCGGCAACGCCCGTAGCGGAATTCTTCATAAAGATTGGTCTGATACTTCCTGTCTGCATGGAAATAGAGCCAGCCGTTCCGGATCTTCTCGACCTTATAGACGGCACCGACATACCACTGGGTGAGGATGATATATGCATCCCTCGCGTCTTCCTCGGACAAGTCCGGTTCCGAACAGCGGAAACGGAACAGTTTCCTCCGGAGACTCACCGGTATCGGATGGGTCTTACAGGCTTTCACCCGCTGTCGAAGGTCGATGTGACCGCCCCGATGCAACGACACGAAGCCGTCCTCCGGCGAAAAAGCGTCTTCATACGGGGTATCCAGGCCGGGGCCGACGGCATAATCCGTCCCGACCGGAATCAGGAGCGAGCCGTTCCCTTCGATGAATAACCGGAAACCAGGCCGGTTCATCCCCGACAGATCCAGATGCCGGTCCCGGTAAAAATAGGTTCCTTTCTCCAATCTGACATGGACTTCATCCTCCTGCTCCAGGGAATGAATCGTCGCATCCAGGCGATCGAAGTCCTCTTGTGAGGCGACAGGAACCGTGACGGCAGCGCCGGCCGGCGTGGTCAGCAGAAGAGACAGAATAAGGATGGACAATATCCGACGCATGCTATGTCAACCGGCCAATGAGCGGTAACGCCTGATAATTCTCCGGAGAGTCCTCGCTTCAGAGTCCTTCTTCGCCGCCTCATACTCCGTATCCGTCGCAAAGACGTACATGAAGTAGCAAAGCCATAGGCTGTAGACGAAGTTGCGGAAATAGGCGATCGTCATGACACTGCACAGGACAAACAAGGCATTGGCCCTGACGACAAACGAATGCTTTCGATTCAAGCCGCTGATTATCAAATAGAAAATCGCAATGATCGGAATGATGCCGAACTGGTTCCAGAAACCGATCATGCCCAGGTCCGAATGGAAGATACCCTCCATCCGCAGGTCCGCCATCAGGGAATTCACCGGACCGGAAATGAAGCCATTCCCCCAGATGTAGGACATGAATCCGTTCTCCCCGGAGATGAAATAGTTGAAC
>JAEEGK010010606.1_pt1 | contig 21222 bp, 11 predicted proteins | sample 8958771 | NCBI WGS metagenome assembly JAEEGK01 (sample SAMN16246547, study PRJNA631951) | gut metagenome | biome: gut microbiome; feature: rumen; material: SC-attached | host: Bos | place: Iran: Karaj | collected 2018-10 | reverse complement strand
AATGGAAATATTGAACATAAAAATTTATGTGATTTAAAAATTGAAGGTGGTGAATTTATAATGAATTTATTATCAAAAAATACTAATTTTACTGTTGAACAAAATAATAATAATAATTCTGTTTTTAATTTGAATTTTTATGTAGATGAATTATATAATGTTTTGAATTTAATAATGGATAAATGTGATAAAATATCTATAAGAGAAATTGGGAAAGACTATTCATTTGAATTAAATATTCTTATTAAAAAAGATAAACAAGGAGCATTATTTAATCAAATTTTAAATATGAAAACTACAAATAATTTAATTAGTGAAATTAACATAAATATGGAATCATTAGAAAATATTTTAACTGGGCTTTAGCATACTTTTTATTAATATTAGTTTAGTTTTTATTTATTTATTTAAACAATTATTTCTAATAGAAAAATATAATATTTAAAAAATATATATTAATATATAATAATCCCATAAACAACATCAAATTAAAAATTATTTCATAATTTTATTTATTTAAAAATTATTATATTTAATTTATCAGATTATTATATAATAATGGATAAAAAGAAATTTGTATTTACATCCATTTATTATCATCATTTGAATTAAATTCATATCTCTTTGATTGTAATTTTGGATTATAATAACAAGGACCAGGAACATGTTCTTTATTATTTCCTGGAAAAATAAATCTAGGAATATTTTTTTCCATTGTAAATCCTTTTAATTTTTGAATTCTATTCTTTTCATCCATTTCATATAATTCTTTTTTTAATCTATTATATTCAATTTCGTCAAATTCATTTTCATCATATTTAATAGAATCCTTAATTGAAGATTTAATATCTGAAATATATTTATATATTTTAATATTATTATTTCTATTATTATTTTTCTTTATAAAAGATTTACTAATTTCATATGAACCAGGACCAGGTAAAATTTCTTTTTCTTTAATAATTTTTCTATCTCTTGTATTATTAATTTCAGTTTGAAATATTTTTGATTTATTATCATTTTTATATTTATCACTTATATTTAAATTAATATCATAAGTTCCTGGACCAAGAACTTTTTGATAATAATCATGTTTAGTTTTTTGAAATCTATTAAAAGGTGATATATAAATTTTTCTTTCACTTTTTAATAAATCATTATTATATTTCCCAGGACCAATATTTGAATTATTTTCATTTACATTAATTGGTATTTCATTTCTTCCATAATTAAATAATCCATTATATCTATAATTGACTTCATTATTATTTATAAAAGATGAAATATTATTTGTATTATATTGCCCTGGTCCAGGATAATATTTTTCTTTTTCAATATTTGAATAATTAAATCTTGGTGCAATATCATTATTTTTTCTTATATGTATTTTATTATTTAATATTTCATTATCATTTAATTTTATATCATTTTCATTTATATTATATGAACAACGTAATATTTCTCCTTTATTTGTTTGAAATAAAATATTTTCTATTGTTGAAGGAATTGAACCTATTGTTTTTCTATTATATGCAGTATATATGGGACCACGATAAATTTTACCTAATTTTGTTGTACTTTTATTTAGAGAAAAATCTTGTGAAATTGAAGATTTAGTTTTTAATTTAGGAGGATATATTGTAACTTGAGAACCTTTTTCAGTCAACATTTTTTAAATTATATCTATTATTTAAAATTTTGAAACCAAAAAAAAAAAAATAAAATTTATTACTAAACATAATTTAATAAAAAAAAATTTTACCTAATAATAAATAAAAAAATTCAAAAAAAAAAAAATAAAAAAAAAAAACTTAAAATTTTCATCAAAAATACACCATTTAATAATTACTTTTATTATACCTAACCCTTGGTGGAGTAGGAGGTCTCTTTTTCAAATATTCTTCATTATTAATCCAAGAACTAGTATTATTTTCAGGAGGATAAATTAAATGAGGAATCATTTGCATATGTTGATTAATAACAATCATAGCACCAGCATTTTTATGATGACCACAATAATCAGTAGCACTAAAAACAGTTACAAGAGCACCACCAGCAAATCTTTCAAAACCATCCATAACACATTCATGAGCTCTTATAATATAACTTATTTTATTTTTAGTTATAAATTCTTTAACAACATCAGGTCCAAATTTTACTATAATACCATATCCATTACCATCACGATCTTTATTAGGTAAAATACCAGTTTCATCATCACTATCAGTTGGATCACTCCATAATATATCCATTACCATTTTTTCTTGTAATGTTGGAGCATCGTGTATTACTTCAAATGGTCTTTTTATTTGTTCAATATCTGATATATTTTTTACATTTGCTCCTATTCCACCATGTAAACATAATATTTGATCATCTATTGTAGCTGCAAATGGTAAGTATTCAAAACATTTGTTTATAAATGAAAAAAATGATGGATCATCGTCTTCTATTTCTTCATATGGAGTATCCTCTAATCTTTCAATACATTCATCACGAAAACCAAATGAGTAATTTACTAAAATATCTTCATGATTTCCTCTTAATAAATGAATTTGTTCTGGATATTTTATTTTTAATGCAAATAATAAACATATTGTTTCTAAAGATAAATAACCTCTATCAACATAATCTCCTAAAAATAAATAATCATTTGATAATATATCACCATTATTTGTTTCACTTGGCATTCCCCATTTATTAAAAAAATTCATTAAATCTATAAATTGACCATGAATATCACCAAATATTTTAACTGGAGTATTTATTTTTAAAACACTTGGTTCTTTTTCTAATATTGATTTACATTGATTTACTAATTCGTATACTTCTTCTAAAGGAAAATGAAAAGGTTCTTCTGATAATTTTGATGAATTTATTGTAGTCCAATATTCTGGTCTTAATAAATATTTTATAAATTTATCACATAATAATTCATTTTTTAATTCTTGAATATTTGTTTGTATATTACCTTTATCATTATATGTAAAGTCATTTATTGATATTTTATTTTTTTTTGTTATGGAAATTTCACCTATTTTTATTATAGGACGTTCTAATAATGATTCCATTGGAATTTTATTTGTTTTTCCTAAACTTCCACTTCTTTTTCTTTTTAATGAACTTTCTTCTTGTATATTATTATCTTTTGATTTTTTTCTAACTGGTGTTTTTGCTCTTAATAAAGGATCTGGTGAAATAGTTGGAGTTCTTTTTTTATAATACATTTTATTAATATTTTCCAATTTTTTCTTTTTCATTTCTTGAATATTTTCATATTCTTGTTTTAAATTATTATTATTATATAATAATTTTTTAACGTCAATTTTAATTAAAGAATGAATAGGTTCTTTTGATATATAAGAATAACCACCATAAGAATAAATAGTTTCATTAATCATCCAAATACAATGACGATAAAAATTAAAAGGAATTAAACGTTCCCATGTATTATAAACAATATTAAATACTTCAATATCCATTTTATCAATATCTTCATTATTTTTTCCTCCAAAAATAAGAAGTAAATTTTGATAAAAAATCATAGAATGTTGATATCTTTTTTGAGGAATATAATTATTTTTATATTCTACTAAAGTCCATTTCCAAAATCCAACTCTATTCAAACTCAATCCATACATATCATTATAACACTCTTTATTATTTCCTCTTCCTCCATAAATAAAAACCATATTTTGACTTTTTCCATATTCACAAAGAGAAATAGAAAAATACATTCTAGGAGAAGGAACAACAACATTTTTAAAATCTAATTCTCTCCATACAATAATTTTAAATTCATGAATTGAATTTTTTCCAATTTTATCAAATTTAGTAATAAAAACATCATTTAAATCTCTTTTTCCATTATTCCCACCAAATAAAATTAAATAAGGTTTATTATAAATCATAGAATGACCATATCTTCCACAAGGAACAATTCCTTTACTTTTCATTTTATACCAAATTGAATCATTTAGACCAGAACTTAAATCTAAAATATATAAATCAGGTTCTGATAATTCACCAGTTGATTCAATTCCTCCAAATAAACTTAAATAATTAGATCCAATTGCTGCACATGCATGTGATACACGTTTACTTGGAATTTCTCCTTTTGAATTTGCTTTAAACCATGTTGAATTTGGTGGTACAAAAATTAAAATATCATTGTATAATGTATATTCTGAATTTTTTAATTCTGCTCCGCCGAAGAGAATTGCTATTGATTTATTCACTATAATTTTTTAATTTTTATATTTTTTTTTGGATATTAATTTTTTTTATTTTTACTTTGTGTTATTGTGTGACCAAATACTGCTAAATTTATTTGTGGATTTTTTGATATTGTACTTGATTGAGTTGAAAGTTCTGGTGTCAATTGACGGGATTTATGTTCTTTTGAAGCAATTTTTTGTGATTCATTTTTACTTTTTTCCATTTTTTTATTTTAAAATATTTTTTTATTATTATTAATAATAATTGAATATTAATTTTTTTAGTTTATTTTTTTAAGGAATGTTTATATAAAAATGATATTTATTTTTTTTGTTTTTGTTTTTAATTTATTTTGTAATATATTGTCACAAATTGTTTTTGATTTTGAAAAAAAATATAAAACATTTAATAAAGATAATTTTAGTGAATATATATCAAATAATAAATTAATAACAAAAATTACTTTAGGAACACCAAAACAAGAAGTACCAATTGAAATTGATTTTAAAGAACATTTTTTTTATATAACTGATAAAGAAGTTAATGGTATTTATGATTGTAAAAAATCCTCTTCTTATTTAAATACTTCAAAATCAAATTCATATGATTTTGATAATATAAAAGAATTATATACAAGTTTTGAAAATTTTTATTTTAAGAATTATTCAAAAAAAGAAATTTTATCAAAAAATGATTTTCTTTTAATAACAAAAACAAAGAAAAAAAATGATGAAGAATTATCAAAACTAGGATTAACAATAATACATTATTTAGAATTTTATAAATATAACTTTATTTATATACTAAAACAAAATAAAACAATAAATTCAATTAAATTTTATTTTGAATATTTAAAAGATTCAAAAGGAAAATTATATATTGGAACTGAACCTCATAATATACAAACAAATAAGTTTTCAAATCAAGATTATAAAACTAAATATTTAGATATAAGTGATAATTTTAATTGGTTTTTTAAATTTAATAATATTACATTTTATAATATTTCAATTATAAATTATAGAAAAATTAAATTTGATGCTAATTTTTATGGAATTTTTCCTCCTACAAATCTTAAAGAAGAAATTAAAGAAAAGGTGTTTAATAAATTAATTGAAGATAAAATATGTTCTTTAGAATCTAATGATAAATACGAATATTCTTTTTTTGTATGTGAAAAAAATTTTGAAATTAAAAAATTTCAATCTCTTAATTTTTATCTTAAAGATTATAATTTTACTTTTACTTTAACTTATGAAGATCTTTTTATAAAAAATGATAATAGATATTATTGTTTAATTCTTTATGAAGATAAAACTTTAATTGGAAGAATGAATTGGGTTTTAGGTGAAGTATTTTTAAAAAAGTATTTTATTGTTTTTAATCAGGAAAACCAAATGATAGGATTTTATATAAAAATAAATACATCTAAAAATTTACCAATTTCATGGATTTTAGTTTTTATTTTTGTTACTATTTCTTTAATTTTAGCTATTGTAGTTTATAAATTATTAAATCAAAAAAAAAGAAAAATAAGAGCGAATGAATTGGAAGAAAATTTTGAATATGTTCAAAAAATATAAGAAAATTGATTATTTAAAATTAAAATTTTTAATTTATATTTAAATTAAATTATTTTAAAATTTTAATTATTATATAAATAATTTTAAAATCTATTATGTTTATGGATTAAATTATTTACTTTATTATTATCTTTTAATAGAATTTAATTTGTTATGCATGTTTTTTATTATATATATTAATTTATATTAAATTAGTTTATTTTAATAAATTCTTAATCATTTATTTTTATTAAAAAAAAATAAAAATCCCAAACAATTCGATTTAAAAATAATAAAAATTTTTATAAAAAATAATGATTTTTACATATAAAAAGATTAGTATTTTTTTTTAATAAAAGCAATGATATAAAAAAAATTGTTAATATTTAAAATTTAAGATGGGAATATGTTGCACAAGAAATGAAGGTATTTAATTAAAAATATAACAAAATTAGAAATAATAAAAACATATGAAGATCAACCCGTTCCAATAAATGTGATTAAAACATTTAAAAATGAAAAATACAAATCAAAAAAATTAGGATTAAAAAAAAATAAAACTGAATTTAAAAAGAAAATAAAAGTCCATAAAATGAATAAAATTCCAGGACAAAATTTTGTAGTTTCATATAGAATTGCTACAAGAAATATACAATTAAAAAAAAGATTTACATCAATGGCAACAGTAATGAATATGAAAAAAAATGATGAATATGAAGATGAAATTGAAAGAAAATTATTAGAAGATGATAATAATAATAATATAAAAGAAAAAGATAGTATTAAAAAAAATAGTTCAAATGGAGGAAAAAATAAAAATTCTAAAAATAAAACTGAATATGTTAAAAATCCAAAAGTAACAGAAAAAGAAATGAGTGAAGAAGAAGAAGAAAAAATAAAAGAAATATTTTCTAATTTATTTGTATTTGATGTTTTTCCTGAAGAGATAGTAAATACAATATTAACATCATTAATATATGTTTTAATATCAAAAGGTGATAGTTTATATAATAAAGGAAATGAATGTTTTTATTTTTTTATTGTAGTAAATGGAATAATGGAAAGTGTAAAATTAGATGAAAAAGGAAATGAAATAAAAAAACAATATAAAGAATGGGATTATTTTGGTTTAGAAAATTTATTTACTAAAAATGAATATATTAAATTAGATCATGATATGAAATGTATTGAAGATGCTTCTGTTTTTGTTTTAGATAGTGAAAAATTTTTACAAATTAAACAAAAAATTATTAATATTAGATTAAAAGAAAGATATGATTTTATGAATGAAATAATTTATTTTAAAAATATAGAAAGTGTTATTAAAAGAAATATTGCTGAGAAAATGGAATTAATAACTTTTAAAAGAGGTACGAAAATTATTTCAACTGATGATCCAAATCCAAACACAGTTTATTTATTAAAAAAAGGAAGTGTTAGTTGTAAATTAGAAGATACTGAAGTTTCTATTGTAAATCATCCTGCTTTTTTTGGTTTAATTGCATTCTTATTAAATAAAAAAAGAACTTTAGATGTTTATGCTAATGAATTATGTGAATGTTTTGTTATGACTGAAAATGATTTAATTGAATGTATTGGTGATAATTATTTAGAATATATTTTATTATCAATTTTTCAATGTATTATTGCTAATGATCAATATTTAAATGAATTAATTCCTGAAGATAAAATTGAAAGTTTTTTTAAACTTTTTCATATTACAAATTATATAAAAAATGAAGGAATAAATGAAAAAATTAAAGAAAGAAAAGTAACTTCAAAAAGATTAATAATAATAATAGAAGGTAATTTTATTGATATTAATACATCAAAAGTTGTTTATTCAAAAGAACAAATTATAGGAGAAGAATCATTAAAAAATTTAATAGATATTCCAAATAATTTAAAAGCATATCCAGATACAATAACATTAGAATCAGATTTACATGAAATAGAAAATTTTTTAGGTGATGATTATAAAGAAATAACAAATAATTTTAAAAAAAAAATTAAAAGAATAAGAGAAATACCATTATTAAGTAAAATTTCAGAAGATTTTATAAAACAAATAGCAAATGATATAAAAAAAGAATCATTTTTAAAAGGAACTGAAATTTTAAAAGAAGGTGAAAAAGGAGAAAAATTTTATATAATTACAAAAGGAACTGTAAGAGTATCTAAAAAAGGAAAAATAATAAGAGAATTAGAGAAAAATTCTTGTTTTGGTGAAATAAGTTTATTAAGAAATGAAGATACTCGTTCAACAACAATTACAGCAATTACAAATGTTTTATGTTACTCATTTTCAAAAAGTGCTTTTTTACAATTAGCAGAAAAAAAAGTAGTAAGTGATTATTTATTAATTCAAATTCAACTTCAAGATGAATCAATTATATTTGATAATTTAAATTTTATTAAAAATCTTGGACAAGGAAAATTTGGTAATGTATCATTAGTACATAATTCATTTAATGTATATGCTATAAAAGCAATTCAAAAAGGAGAAGCAAATTATAAAAGACGTTTTGCAGATTATTTAATAATGGAAAGAACAATAATGTTATCATTAGATCATCCTTTCATAATCAAATTTGTAAAAAGTTTCAAAAATAAATATTATGTATTTCTGTTAATGGAATATATTCATGGAGTACCATTATCAAATTTAATGTCAAAATATAAACAATTAAATGTAAAATTAGCAAAATTTTATTTAGCATGTATCTTAATAGCAATAGATTATTTACATAGAAAAAGAATAATACATAGAGATATAAAACCAAGTAATATAATGGTAAATTCAAATGGTTATATAAAATTAATAGATTTTGGAGCATCAAAAATATTAAATGATTATACAAGTACAATTATAGGAACACCACATTATATTGCACCTGAAATTTTAGAAGGTAAAGGATATTCATATTCATGTGATTTTTGGTCAATTGGTATTTTAGCTTATGAAATGATTTATGGAGAAGTTCCTTTTGGAAATTATGCTACTGGAATTTTAGATATTTATAAAGCTATTATGTATAATAATGGATTTCATTTTCCTTTTGAAGATTCTTCTCTTACTTATATTAATGAAATGATTAGTGGATTACTTGTTAAAAAAATTGAAAGGAGATTATGTATTTTTTCTAAAATTAAAGCTTTGGATTTTTTTTTTGATTTTAATTGGAATGAATTAATAAATTGTGATGCTAAACCACCTTTAATTCCTGATGTTCAAAATTTGAATATGTTTTTTTATTCTAAGCAATATAATACTAAGTATTCTGAATTTATTGATAAAAAAATTCCTGAGGCTATTAATGGAAATATTTATCAAATGAATAAATATGATGAAAAGTGGGAAGATGATTTTTGATTTTTTTTTATGTTTTTATTTTTAATACTTGAAAAGTTATTCTTTTTTTTTTCTCATTTTTATTTTATGTTTTTTGTATTTTTTTTTTGTAAATCATATGCATTTTCATTTGTATATGATGATAGATAATTATTTTATATTTTTAGTGTTGTTTATTTGAATAAAATGAAAAAAAAAAATGTTCAATAGAAATAAATCATTTTTAAAATAAAATAAATATAAATTTTTTTATAATGTAAAAATGAAAAAGATAATTTTTTTACAACATTCAAAACTTTTATTTTTTTTAAATAAATAAATTATATAGAAAAAAAATAGAATATAAAATAAAACACATTAAAAGCTAATCATAAATGGGGAATTACATGGATCAAGTATTTTGTATAAGTACAAATGATCTTTTAGAAAATGAACAACATAATTCATTTAATAAAACAAAAAGAACAAATTCAACATTATCTTTTCATAGTAGTAAATATCTCAAATATATAAATCCAATACAAAATAATCTTCCATCAAATGAAATAATATTCAATTTAAATCATAAAAAAAAAATAACTTCATTATCTAATTTGCCAATAGGAACTAAAAATATAATAAGACAAAATAAAGGAAATCCTTTTAAAAATTATGAAATTATTAAAAATTTAGGAAATGGTACTTTTGGAAATATTTTTATGGCAGAACATAAAATTACAGGAAATATAAGATCTATTAAAGTAATTACAAAAGATAATTTAAAATTAGGATTTACTGAATTTGATATAATTCAAGAAATTGAAATATTAAAAAGTTTAGAACATCCTAATTGTATTAAATTATATGAATTTTATATTGATGATAATAATTTTTATTTAGTTAATGAATATTGTTCTGATGGTGATTTAAAAAAAAAATTAAATGCTTTAAATAATATTCCTGAATCAATTGCTAAAGTTTTAATGTTTCAAATATTTTCTGGAGTTGCTTATTTACATTCTAAAAAGATTATTCATGGTGATTTAAAATTAGAAAATATTTTAGTTGATTCTATTTTAGAAGAAAATAAGAGAAAAAAAAAATATAAAAGAAAAAAAAGTTTTATTTCTTGTATTAAAGAAAATAAAATTGAAATATCTAAAAATATATCAAAAATAAAAACAAAATATGCAGAAAGAAGAAGAAATTCAGGATATTCAATAAATAAATCATTTACTTATGATGATATACCAAATAATTTAAGTCATATAAACATAAGAAATGTAGATATTAAAAATTTTGAATTAAAATTTATAGATTTTGGTTGTTCAAAAATATTTAATAAATACAAAAAAAATTTTGAAGATACAATAGGAACTTTATTATATTGTGCTCCAGAAGTTTTATTAAATGATTATAATGAAAAATGTGATATTTGGTCTTGTGGTGTAATTTTATATGTTTTATTATCTGGAACTTATCCTTTTAATGGTAAAAATGAACATGAAATAACTAAAAAAATTTTAAATGGAGATTTTGAATTTAATTCTCCTTTATTTAATGATGTATCATCAGAAGCAAAAGATTTAATTAAAAAATGTTTAACTTATGATAGAAATGAAAGAATTTCTGCAATAAATGCTTTAAAACATCCATTTTTTAAAAATGAAATAAATCCACATAATTTATTTTGTGAAGATATAAATACAAAAAATATATTATTTTCAATTCAAAATTTTTCAAAACATAATAAATTTTATCAAGTTGTTCTTGCATTTTTATCACATAATTTTGCAGAAAAAATTTATTTGGATAAATTAAAAAAAGTTTTTTTTAAAATGGATTTAAATTTCGATGGAAAAATATCAAAAGAAGAATTATATTATGCATATAAAAATGAAGGAATAAATATTGATAATGATGAATTAGATAAAATAATAGAATCAATTGATTTTGATAATAATGGATATATTGAATATGAAGAATTTATAAGAACAACTATTCCAAGAGAAAGTTTATTTACAAATTCGAATTTAAAAGCAGCTTTTGATTTTTTTGATTTAGATAAAAATGGTTTTATTTCTTTTAAAGAAGTACAAGAAGTTTTAGGATTAAGAGAAGATGTTGATATTAATGTTATTAATGAATTAAAAAGAGAAATTGAAAAAAATGGAGATGAAGATATTTCTTTTGAAGAATTTAAAGCAATTATGATTAGTTTTGCACAAGAAGATATGTTTAATTGCATTATGAGAAGAAATATTAGTGATGATGAATTAGAGGATAAAGATTTTTTTCATAATAATAATAATTCTATAATATCTTCTGATAATTCTTTTTAAAAATTTGATTTTGTTAATAATAATTTCTTATATTTGATTGTATAGAAGTGAAGTTGAAGTTTTAATATTTTCATTTTTTATTTATTTTTTTATTCATTTTTATGTTATTGATCTAGTTTTTCCGAACTTTATATATTACTTTGTTTAGTAGAAAAATATTTGGTTTTATTTTGTTATTTTTGATTTTATAATCAATAATTGTATAAAAAATAAAAGTAAATAATATAAATTAAATATCTAATATTATAAATATAAATTTTAAAATCAAAGAAGTATAATTTTATTTAATTAAAAAATGAAAATTTAATATTGAATTAATTTAAACTAATAAAAATATCAAATTCCTAACGATTAATAATACAAGGATGAACAGTACAACATTTTTTATGAAACATTTTTTTACAATCATTACAATAAATTACATTTTCAATATCAAAAGCATAAATAATTTCTTTACTCATACACATAATACATCTTCCTCCTTTATATAAACAAGTTTCACAATCTTTTAAAATATGATCTTCCATTTTTTTTTCAAAAACAGTTAATTTATCAAAAAAACTTAAATCATTAATTTCAACTAAATCTCTTAAAGAAAATAAATTTTCATGTAATAATAAATATTGATATTCTCCTAAAACTTCTTTTACAAATTCATCTTTATTATCACATTTCATTAAATCAAAAATTTTATGAATTTTTCTTTTTAATATTAAAGCAGAATGTAAAACTTCAGTTCTTTTAATAATTGGATCAGTTTGTTTAAAATAAATAACTGGTTTATCATACCATTTTTCTAAAAGTTCTTTTGCTTTTTTTGATATTGAAAATTTTTTAAATGACCATTTTTTTAATAAAAAATCTGGAATAATAGAATAATCTTCACTAACACAATCTTTACAAATAAATCTTAAATAATATGAACACCAATAAATATTTTCTGTTGGCATTCCCATAAAAGTATTAAATTTCTTTTTACAAAAGAAACATTGATAATTTTGTTCATCTAATGTTATTGGTTTTTTTGAAGAATTTTTTGTTTTAAATCTTATAAAAGGTTCTTTTTTATAGTAATTATTTAAATAAAACAAAATTGAATTTGTTAATTTTATTTCTTTTTCATGAAATAATACAATATCTTTTTTACTATATGAATTCTTATCTGATTTTCTTGTTATTTTAAAATATTTATCAATAGGATAATATATTTTTTTATTTGGATTTAATATTAAATCATATTTTGTTTTTATATTTTCTTCATTTTGATTTGGTGTATTTTCTTTTTTTTTATCTTTAAAACTTTGTGTTTGTCTTCTGAAATTTTTTTGTTTAAAAGTATAAAATTCTTCTTTAAGACAATTTTGTAAATCACTAATTTTAGTAATAATATAATTTTCTTTTTCAGTTTGAAACTTAGAAAAAAAATTAGCTTGTTTCTCATCAAAATTTTTTTTATTAAAACTTTTAGTAGTAGAAATTTCTTCAACATTATCATTATTATTAATATCAATTAAAGGAGTTTCATTTTCTTTTTCATCATTATCAATTGCCATAAAAATACTTTCCATTCCCATTTTTCTACCTTCTTCTTCATAAGGATTATTTAAATCAATTGTTGCACGAGAAAAAAACATAGAATTTAAATTATTAGTTTTTTTCTTTTCAATAGGTTCAATATTTAAATTAGAAACAAAAACATTTTTATCATTTGGTTGTTTCATTATAGGACTTAAAAAATCTAAATCATCTTCATTTTGTTCTTCATTTTTATTTTGTTGTATTCCTTGTTTATATTGAAAATATTCATCATTTAAATCAGTTTTAATTTCAATTAAATGAATAGTATTTAATTTATTACATAAATTTAATATTTGTTCTTTTTTAGTTGCAATTAAAGAAGTTTTATCATAAAATTTTTTATCAAAATTTTGTATATAAATTTCATTAACACTTTCATAAAAAGATTTCTCAGTAATACTTAATAAAATCCATAACATTCCTCTTTCTGAAGGTCTTCTTACTTTATCATATAAATTACAAAAACGAACTGAAGGAATTTGATAATATTTTGATATATAATTCCAATAGTGATTTGTGTCTTTTTTTGATATTGGATTTTGATTTTGTGTTAAATCTAATCTAAGCTTATTTGATAATATTATATCGAAGTTAAATACTATTTTTTTTATACATATTGATACATCTTTTTTTACTTGTTGTGATGCTGGTAATGGAGTTAAATTTAATTTTTCTAATTGGGTTATTAATTCTTCTATTGTTGTTAATGGATCAGATTTTTTTTCCATTTTTTAAATTAAATTTTTTTTTTGTATTTTTTTAATTTTTTGTTTTAGAGATTGTTTTTTATAGGAATATTTTATTATAATATAAATAAATAATATAAATTAATATTTTTAAATTATTTAAGAATTTTTTTTTTTAAAATATAAACCTTTTTTTTTTAAATTTTCAATTAAATTATTTTTCTTTCTTAAAATTGAATCATCATATATTCTTTCTCTCTTTTCTAATATTTGATATTGTTTTGGATTAACTTTTTTCTCAATTTCTAATTCTTTTAAATAAATTTCTTTAGCTGATTTATGAATAAAATCAAATCTTGGTTTAGAATTAATTTTTTTAAAATTCTTAATTTTAATATCTTTAAAACCTAATAATTTAACTTTTTCTCTTTGAGAATCATTTTCCATTTTAATAGCAGATTTAATTCTATATTTAAATTTATTTTTATTGAATTGTACAGTTTTATTCATAAAAAGATTATCATTATTATTATCATTATTATTTGATTCTTTATTCATCATACTTGAAAATTTTAAAGTTTTAGGAATATGAATTTCACAATAAGAATTATGATTTAAAACTTTATCAGGAATTTTATAATTAATAAAATCTAATTGAGTTTTATGATGTTCTTTATTATTACAATGACAAAAAGTTCTAATAAAATATACTTCTTGTTTTGTTGGTATATAGTCACCAATTGTAAATTCACTTAACCTATGTGTTTTGTTTTCTTTTTTTATAGATTGATTAAATATTGAATGTCTTAAATTTCTACGATTTTGATATTTTTTAATTTGATAAAATGATATTTTGTCATTTTCACTTTTTATATAATTTAATAATGTTTTCATTATTAAAAGTTTTGAATTGTTTTCTATTTTATTTTCTGATTCATAATGTTTAATTGATGATGTTATTTTTTGAATAATTACTGAGTTTTTTGTTTTAATTTGATTTTTTATGTCATAATGTATGTTATATTCATTTAATAAATTTACTTTTGTTTCTTTATTAAAAAAATTTTTTGTTTGTAAATTTGAACAATGTTGTTTTAATAAATAAATTAAATTATCTTCATTTTCTAATTCTTGATTTTTTGAATTATGATTTATTTGATTTTGAGATAAATCTGTATAATAATAATCTTTATTATCTAAAATAATAACTAATTTTTCTTTTTCATTATCATATATAATATCTTTAATAATCGCATTTTTCATAATAAAAATAATTAAAATATAAAAAAAACAAATAAAAAATTTCAATAAAAAAAACAATTTAATAAAAAAACAATCAATAAATAAAAAAAAAATTAAATTTTTCATAAAAAAAAGAAAAAAAAGTTCATAAAAAAAAAACCTATTCTTGTCCATCTCCTTCATCTTTATTATCTTCTTCTTCCTCTTCTTCATCTTCAAATTGTTTTTTCATAGAATCAATTTGTTCTTGAATATTTTTTTCAGTACCTTCATCAAGAACAGTAGGATTTCTTTGTAAAATAAAACTACCTCCTTTCTCTTCAATACATTTCTTAACAACTTTAAGAGCATCTTTCATAACTTTAATACCTTCATTTTTATTAATAGTAACAACAGTACATTCATAAGAAGGAGAACCAATAACTTTAAATTTAATTTTAATTTCTTCAGTTGATTGTTTTTCTCCTTCTAATAAAGCATATTTTATTGCATCAATTCCTTCAAATTTTAAACATTTTAATAGAAAATCAGTTCTAATTTTAACTGGTTGAGTTACCATTCTTTGTTTTAAAATTTCTAAAAAATGTTTTTTTATATCATCATCTAATTTAACTTTTGATAAAATATCTTCTTCTTCATTTAAAATTTTTTTAAAAGCATAATATGCATGTCCATATTCTTTATATAAAGGCCAACAAAATGAAGTATATAAATCTTCTATATTTTTACCTGTTTTTAATGCTAATTCTCTCATTATACCATGAACTGTTTTTGATTTTTGATATTTTTCTTTACATTCTTCAACTTCTTCAGTTTTAACACTTTTTTTTGATAAATCAATATAATTATTTTTTGTGTCTACTCTTAAAACTCTTAAAACTTCTTCTTTTCCTTCTTTTACTAATCTATTTATGAAATTTACTCTTCTTCTTGATATTTCTCCTGAATATAACATTCCTTGTATGTTGTTGTATTCTAGTAATTCTACATAGGCTCCGTCTTCTATTATTTGTTGGATTTTACACTAATTTTTTTTTTTATATTTTTTTATTTTACCATTACGATATCATCAACATTTGGAAATTTTTGCTCATACATACGAAATTTTATTTTTTTGTAATCTTCTTGGGTGAATTCTTTTTTTTCTTTATTGCTCATTTTTTTTAAAATGATATTAATTTTTTTAAGATTTTTATATTTTAAATTTTATTTATATTATAATAAAATATTTTATTTAATTTTAATATTCTATATTAATTTTATTTAATTTATATTTAATATATATTAGATAATAATGATATATTTTTATTTTTTTTCTTTTTTTTGTTTAAAAAATTATTATTATTATCTTATCTTAATTGTATTTTACTTTTGTCTTCTTTTTTTATTTATTTACCTCTTTTTTATTTTCCTTTTTATATTTAATTTTTTATATTTTAAAATAATTAAATATATTAAGAAAATAAAATGAACAATTATCATTCAATTATAAACACATTTGATATATATGGTTATCGTCCTCATTTATTTATAGGAAATTACCCAAGAAGTGGAAGTTTCATAGGATTATTATTAACAATTAATTCATTAATATTTATGATAGTAATATCATTTTATTTTATTTTTCAATTATTTGATACTAAAAAAGTTTTTGTTACTCATACAATAAAAGGAATTAATAATAATTCAAAATTAGAAGTTTCAAAAAATACTTTTTATTTTAGTATTGAATTAAAAGATCTTTATTCATATAATACAATAATGAACGAAAAAATTTTTTATCTAAAAGCTTATTATAGATTAGCAATCAGAAATAATGAAAATATGTTGAATTGGACTATTAAAGAATTAAATATATCAAAGTGTTCATTAAATGACTTTCATACTAATTATAAAAATTTATTTTTAAATAGACCTTTAACTCAAAGATACTGTATTAAAAATTTAAATGAAAGTATATTTGAAAATTATCAAAATCACTCTTTTATATTTATTGAGCTTTATCAATGTAAAAATACAACAAAAAATAAAAATTGTTTACCAAAAGAAAAAATAGATAATTATTTAAATGGAACATTAATAACAATTGCTTATCAAGAAATTGGATTTGATCCTATAAATTATAAAAATCCAAATCAACCTTTAATAAGTGAATATTATACATCAATAAGTAACAAATATTTTAAAGAAATTCATTTATATTTTAAAGAAGTTGAAATTTCAACAAATCAAGGAATATTATTTGATAGGAAAAAATCGAAAAAATTTACTCAATTTGCTGATGTAAGAGATATGATAAGTTTTAAAAAAAACCCTGAAAAATTTGCTGAAATATCTATTAAAACTTATAGAAAAAGTGATTATTATTTAAGAAGTTACGTTAATTTAGAAACAGTTGTTGCTGATATTGGAGGATTTGTTAAGTTTATTAGTATGATTTTTTATTTTTTACATTATATTTTTTTACAAGGAGGAATTAATCAAAGAATTATAAATAAATTGTTTTTTATTAAAAATGATAAATATTCAATGAATAAAGTTAATAGTATATCAATTATAAATAAAAATTGTTCTAATCATATTTTTAATAAAAATAGTATTCAAGGTTTGTTTTTAAATGATAGTTCTACTATTGCTTTTCAAAAAACTAAATATAAAAAAACTAATTCCAATATTAATAATAATGACTCTAATAAAAATCAAAATCTTTATATTAATGATTATAATAATAATCCAAATCTTAATATTAAAATAAATGAAAATAAATCTTTTAATAATAAAAAAGCTATTTTTTCATCTATAATTGATAAACAAATTAATTCTAATATTGGATTAAACAATAATATTCTTTCAAGGAATAGATTTTTTAAAATTAGGAATAAAAAATTTAAAAGATTAAAACTTAGTTATTTAGATAAATTATTTTTCATTTGTAAATATCATCACCCAAATGAAAATATTAAATATTACTTAAAAGGTTTAAATATGATTAGATCAAAATTAGATATGATTAATATTGTTTCTGAAAGTTTTAAAAATGATTTACTTAAAAGTTTATTTTTAAATGAAAATCAAGTTAAAATATTAGAAAGATTATATAAACCAGAATTACTTGAAACTGAAATTAATTATGATTTAACTAATATTGAATATTCTTCAGAGTTTTTAGATAAGGAAGGATTGGAATCATATATTTTTATTAAAACAAATTCTGTTTTAATTCCTGATGAAGAAAGAAAAAATAAAACAAAAATATATGACAAATTTTTTATAGATTTAATAGAAAAATATTTTTCAATATAAAAATAATAAGAATTTTATAAATATTGTTTATATATTATTTTAATTGGTTAGTAGTAACTTTAGAATATAGGATTAAAAATTTTTAAAATAGAAATAAGTATTGGTTTTATTTTAATTTTTGTTTATGGACATAATAAAAAACTATAGTTTTAAATTTTTCATTTTTAAATTTAGATTTAATATAAATTAAAGTTTAGTTAAAATGTTTTCTAACGGTTCCATATTAATATTAATTTCATTAATTAAATCATAAGTAGTTTTTATATTTAAAATTTGATTAAATAATTGTCCTTGTTGTTCTTTTTTTACATGAATATTTAATTCAAATGAATAATCTTTACAAACTTCTCTTATTGATATTTTATCACATTTATCATTTATTAAATCTAAAACATTATATAATTCATCAATATAAAATCTTAATTTATTAATATCATTTTGAACAATATTAGGATGATTATTCCTAGATAATATATACATTATAAAATTAGCACCTTCAATTTTTAAATCACATAAATTTTTATGTTCAATATTTCCATTTTTAATAATTTCATTAATTTTATCATCAATAAATTTAATATGTAATTTATATCCAGCAGAATACATTAATTTTAATTTTTCAGGATTACCAATACATATAAAATTACCACTTTTTAACCAAGAAACAGTATCACAAAGTATTTCAGCTTCTTCCATTGAATGAGTAGTTAATATCATATTATATTCATTACCAGTTAATGATAATTCATTTATATTTTTCCACATAATTCTTCTACTTTCAGGATCTACTCCAGTTGATGGTTCATCTAATAATAATATTTTAGGATAATTCATTAATGCAATTGCAAATGTTAATTTTCTTTTATTACCTCCTGATAAATCAACACAATATTTATCTATATATTTTTCAATACCAAATTTTTCACATATACTTTCAATTGATTCTTTTGATTTTTTTAATGATTTATAATATGATAATGTTTCTCTTACTGTTAAATAATCAAATAAAGGATTTTCTTGAGGACAATATCCTATCATTTTTCTTATTTTATTAAAATTTAATTTTGTATCATAATTAAATAAATTTATTTCACCTGAATCATAATATATTTCATTAGTTATACATTTAAATGTTGTTGATTTACCTGATCCATTAAATCCTAATAAACCAAATTTTTCATTTGGTTCTAATCCAAGATATAAATTATTAACTGCTCTTAAATTCTTTTTACAACAAAAACAAAATGTTTTTGTTAATCCTCTTATTCTAGTTGTTAATTGAGGATTATTTATTTTTTGAATTTGTTCATTTACAAACTTATTACTTTTCTTATTATTATTATTTTCAATATCATTATTATCAATAAATAATGGTTCAATAAAATTATAATTTTCCATATTTATTTTAAAATCTTCATCATAATTTATATTCATAATACTATCATTTAAACTTATTAAGGGATTATATTTATTTTCTTTTGGTGTATTATCTTGATTTAAAACAGGTTGAATAATATAACCATCATTTACTGGAACTCCAGTTGAAAATTCATAAGATTTATTTAAACAACAACATTTTAAAAATGATTTCCATAATCTAATTAAACAACCATCTTCACATAATTTTAATAAAAATCCCCATATAAAAAATTCAACTATAAAATAAAATATATGAATAACTATTGTTATACAAGGAGAGAATATGAAAGCATATCTATATGCAGAAAAACTGTCATATATTCTATGAAGTGAATAAAATAATGAAGTAATTGGATTTAAATCAAATGGAGTTAGATAATAAAATATACAATAAATAATTGAATCTGAATCTGTAATATTTTTTTCTATGATATAAAATATTAAACTCATTAAAGAGCAACAAATTATAAAAAATAAAATTAAAAATTTAAAATAACTTTTTTGTGCATGTTCTTCTTTGTCAATAAAAAAGGAGAAAACATAAATAAACATACTCATTGCTAGAGAAAAAGTAATAAAAACAGGAATAACGGACATAAAAACTACAAAATTAAAAGGAACTAAAACAAAAAAAGCAATAAAAATTAATATTAAATATCTTATCATATCAGTAATTAAAAAACCTAACCAATAACTATTCATATTTCCACCAGATAAATAAATTAAATGTTTAACATTTATTTCTTTTTCTTTAACAATTATATTAAGTGAAAAACCAGAAAATGAAAGAAATGTAATAACTAAAACTAAAAATGAAGAATATGCAAATTCATTTTTATCATATGATGTTTTAGAAACTGGGAAATTTGCATATTCATCAAAAATTATTGTATCTATTCCTAATGAAGAAAAATAAGCAGAAGATGATAATGTATGCATTAAATTTTTATAATAATTATTTCCTTGTTGATATAATAAAAAAAATTCTATTTTATCTTTTGTTTCATGTTTAAAAATTGCTATTTTTTCATTATATAACTTATTCTTTTTATAAAATTCATTTCTAAAAGATTTAATTGTTTCATTTATATTATTTTTATATGTTGGTTGAAAATTCATTAATTTATAAGATATATTTAATTTTTTGTGTTTTACAAAAAATGATTTTTCAAAATAATCTTTTGTTTCTTTATCTACATAAATATTATTTGATGATAATAAACTTGTATAATCTTTATATTTTGAATTATCATAAATATCAAAATATTGAAATATTATAATAAAAATAATTAAAACAGATAATGAAGAAATTATTTCAATTATAAAATTACTTTTACTTCTCATTAAAGGGATTAAATTCCTTTTTATATTTGAATATAATTGTTCCTTAAAAGAAGAAGGTTCAATATTTAAATTTTGAAAATCATTTTGAATTTCTAATCCTTCATTTAATTTTACTTCATCCATATTTTTAGTTTTTTCGGATACATTTAATTTTAAAAATACATCTTCTAATGATGTTGTTGCAATTGTATAATCTT
>JAEEGK010010604.1_pt1 | contig 21225 bp, 13 predicted proteins | sample 8958771 | NCBI WGS metagenome assembly JAEEGK01 (sample SAMN16246547, study PRJNA631951) | gut metagenome | biome: gut microbiome; feature: rumen; material: SC-attached | host: Bos | place: Iran: Karaj | collected 2018-10 | reverse complement strand
GAAGATTATCCGCAAGAAGGTATTCCCCAAGATTCAGAACAACCGCATGCGCCTGCTGCTGCAGATGCCCGTTATATCTAAAAAGGTACGCGAGATTATTTGCCAGGAAGTGCTCAAGGCCTTCGGCGGTCAGATGTACGAGGTGATTATCGGCGGTGCAGCCCTGAACCAGGAGGTCGAGCAGTTCCTCAAGCGCATTAACTTCCCCTATACCGTCGGCTACGGCGCTACGGAGTGTGCGCCCATCATCTGCTATGCTGACTGGCACACGTTCTCAGTCGGCTCATGCGGACGTGCCGCACGCCACATGAAGGTCAAGATCGACTCACGCGACCCAGAGAACATTCCTGGCGAAATTCTGGCCAAAGGCCCCAACGTCATGCTGGGCTACTATAAGAACCCCGAGGCAACGGCACAGACCATCGACCACGACGGCTGGTACCACACGGGCGACCTCGGCACGATGGACGCCTACGGCAACGTCTACATCAACGGCCGCATCAAGAACATGCTGCTCGGCCCCAGCGGCCAGAACATCTATCCCGAGGAAATTGAGGACAAGCTCAACTCAATGACGCTGGTGGTGGAGAGCATCGTCGTACAGCGCGACACGAAGCTGGTGGCATTAGTACATCCCGACCTCGACGAGGCGAAGAGTCTCGGTCTGAGCGCCGACGATCTGAAGAACATCATGGAGCAGAACCGCAACGGCCTGAACCAGATGCTGCCGACGTACGAGAAGATTTCGGAAGTTGAAATACATGATGCAGAGTTTGAGAAGACGCCCAAGCGCTCCATCAAACGCTACCTGTACACATAGTCAAAAAAACGCGGTCTACTTGATTTTTGAATTCTTGCTCTTGACGATGTCAAAGAGATAGGAAGCCTTTACGTAGATGGTCTGATAGTCAGACTTGGCAAAGTAGTCACGCTTTGTGCTGCCATAGACGTTGCCAAGTCCATAGTAGAAGCGCCCTTCGAGTAGGAAGTGTCCGATATTGGGCCGTGAGAATTCAAGCCCAAGACCGACTGCTATGCCATAGTCGAGTTTATTCTCAATGGGCTTGTGATACATGTTAGAGAAGGGGTAAAGCTTTCCGTCCTGATAGATATCGGGGCCAGAAATGTGCGACACACGATGATACCAGGTTGGATTGTCGAGGTCGAAGTTATACGTGGCCTTCTCGCTGAGAAAGAATCCCAGCTGAGGTCCTGCCTGGAAGAAGAACTGCAGGCCACGACGCTCACGCCCCCATCCCAGACGTGCAAACAGCGGAACTTGTATATAGTCGACACGGCGTGAGTACTCCTCGGGCAACTCGGTGTCAGGATTTATGACGGGAGAGTCGTTTTCGTCCCAGATACGCTCCTCCCATCCCATTTGAGAATAGTTGACCTCGGCCACGATGGCACAGATGCTGTTGAAATACTTCTCGCCGGTATAGCGGAGTGAAAGTCCGACGGTCTTGCCAAGGAGCTGTGACTGGGGAACCTCAGGCATGAAATCGATAGAACTCATGGTAACTCCCCCATTGAAGCCTACGGCAAACTCATTGCGGTATTCGCCAATCTGGGCCATTGCGGGGCAGAAGAACAATGAACAAAGAATGATGAATAAAAGTCTCATTTCCTATTCCTCATTTATCATGAATGTCGCTGGCTGTTAAAAGTAGATGGTCTCCACACGCTGCTCAGGCAGGTAATGTACAAACACCAGCTGACGGTTGCTGAAGCCCCCACTGCCCTGACGCTCAAACTTAAGCGGGGTCTGAACAGCCTCATAGTCGAGCTGGCCGGGAACACCAGTGAAGTCTTTACCGTACTTCTGGAAGCCCTGAAGGAAGAACATGGCATGGTCAAAGCCCGTAATGGCAAACCGGGGTTGCCGGTCCATCATGTCCTGATGGAAGTTCCAGCGGTACTTCTGCTGCAGGCGGAGCGTGCGCGACTTCAGGGGATTGTAGTGGAAGTAAGCCGGAATATAGACATTATACTTATAGAAATGGTCTAACTGGTATTTGGTATACATCATCCACTCAGTATAGCCGAACATGGTAATCTTCAGGCCTGGCGACATGACGGTCAGGCTGTTGAGCTTGGCAAAGGCGACGTTAAGCTCTGCCGAACGGGCAGTATTGAGTATGACCACATTAGGCTGGGACTTGCTAAACGACTTGGCAAACATAGCCTCTGACGACTTCAGGTTCGTGATGTCGTAGGCTATGCCTCTGGCCTCCAACTGTCGCCGTAGTCCGAAGGTGAAGTTGCCTTTCTGACTGGTAGTGTCGTTACAATCGACGAAGACGGGATGATAGCCGCTAAACTTGTTGAGGAACTGGCTGATGACGGCTTCGTTGAGTGTGGTCGGCGACTGGTATATCTGGAAGATGTTGCGGTTGGTCTGCAACTGTGGGGCATTAATGGAGAAGGGAATGACCAGGCGAATGTCGTTCTTGGCGACAAATTCCGACAACTGGTCCATTTGCTTGGAATAGAGCGGCCCAATGATGATGTCGCACTGTCGCGCTGCCTTCTCGCGGAGCACGGGGGCGATGTCTTCATTGTCGGGAGTATTCCAGGCATGCACATCGACCGAGAGGCCTAACTTCTTGAGACTGTCGCAGGCCATAAGTATACCCCGGTAGTACTCGACCATGCGGCGGCCGTCGCCGTTGATGTCGTGCAGCGGCAGCATGACGCCCAGCCGGATGACATCCTTCGCCGACTTAGCTGCTACGGGGGTAGTAGTGGTCACCAAGGATGATACGGCGGCGGCCTGCTTAGCATCTTTTTTATATGGTATGCGTATAAAGGCGTCCTTTTTGAGTTCATAGCCAGGCTCGTTCATCTCGGGGTTAGCCTCGATGAGCTCCTGAATGGAAATCTCATACTGACGGGCAATGCCAAAAATGGTTTCCTTCTTCTTTACCTTGTGCATTTCCCTTATCTTCACGTCCTGAGCCTGAACTGGTTCGACCATGAATAGCGTCATGGCAGCCAGCAAAAAATATCTGAATATCTGCTTCATTTTCCGTTTGTTTTCTGTTTCACGCTACAAAAGTACTAAATAATTATTAAATATGAATTATGAATTATGAAATATTTACTATCTTTGCACCAAAATTCACACGAACATGACACCAAGACAAATCTTGATAGCTGCATTTTTGACCGTTTTGCCTTTTACAAGCCATGCACAAAGCGTGGGCATTACGGCGACATACACAGTGCCAGACAGGGACAACGACAATATAATGAAGACAGTTGAGACAGATACCGACATTACTGAGGAGGCTCCGCTCGACGTCAGCTTCAAAGCCGTTCCCAAGGAAATGGGCGAGCACACGCCCGCCTACGAATGGCACATCCGCAAGGACGGGGACGAAACCGACATTCTGGTGCGATATGAAGAGGAGACGCAGTACCGCTTCACCGAGTCGGGCACGTTCAGAGTAACGCTGCAGACACGGCTTACCGACATCGGTGCCGATTTGGACTCTGTCGCCATCAAGGTGACCATTAGTGAAAGTCGTTTAGAGATGCCAAACGCCTTCTCTCCAAACGACGACGGGAAAAACGACATCTATGGTGCAAAGGGCGTGAGCGATCCTAACAGTACTGCCCATTATAAGAGTATCGTTGAGTTTCACGCATACATCTTCAACCGTTGGGGACAAAAACTATTCGAATGGACTGATGTCAGCAAAGGCTGGGACGGTACCCATAAGGGCAATCCAGTTAAGGATGGTGTCTACTACGTGTTGGTGAGAGCCAAGGGTGCCGATGGCCGTGAGTACAATATCAAGAAGGACGTCAATCTGCTGAGAGGCTACACCGAAAGCACCGAAACCTCCGAAAACCCTTAATGTGCCATGCAAGAAAAGATTCAAGTATTCGGAGCACGTGTCCACAACCTGAAGAACATTGACGTAGAAATTCCCCGTAACTCATTGACGGTCATCACCGGACTCAGTGGGTCGGGTAAGTCGTCGCTGGCCTTCGATACCATCTTTGCCGAAGGGCAGCGCCGCTATATCGAGACCTTCTCGGCCTACGCCCGCAACTTCCTTGGCGGCATGGAGCGCCCTGATGTCGACAAGATTACAGGCCTGTCGCCAGTCATCAGCATCGAGCAGAAAACAACCAATAAGAACCCGCGCTCAACTGTGGGCACCACCACCGAAATCTACGACTATATGCGACTGCTCTTTGCCCGTGCAGGCCGTGCCTACAGCTACATGACGGGGGAGCCGATGGTGAAATACACAGAGGAGCGCGTGGTCGACATGATACAGCACGATTACGCCGCGCGCAAGATTCTGATCCTGGCCCCTCTGGTGCGCAGCCGCAAGGGCCACTACCGCGAACTGTTCGAGAGCATGCGCCGAAAGGGCTACCTGAACATACGTGTCGACGGTGAACTGAAGGAGATAACCCGGGGCATGAAGGTGGACCGCTACAAGAATCACGACATTGAGGTGGTCATTGATAAGATGGCGATAAACGGAGAGAGCGACCGTCTGAAAAAGTCAGTGGCACTGGCCATGAAACAGGGCGAAGGTCTTATTATGATTCTCGACAAGGACACAAACGAAGCAAAGTTCTTCTCTAAACGACTGATGTGTCCTACATCCGGCATAAGTTACAGCGACCCAGCACCTAACAACTTTTCGTTCAACTCTCCACAAGGGGCCTGTCCACATTGCAAAGGATTGGGCTACATCAATGAGATTGATTTGAATAAAGTCATCCCCAACCGCAAACAGAACATCCACGAAGGAGGCATCGTACCGTTGGGTAAGTACAAGAACCAGATGATCTTCTGGCAGATTGACGCCATACTCAAGAAATATGAGTGCGACCTGAAAACGCCCATTCAGGACATCCCTGAAGAGGCATTACAAGAGGTGCTCTACGGGTCGTTGGAGAACGTACGCATCGACAAGGAATTGGTACACACGACGAGCGACTACTTTGTATCTTTCGACGGCATCATTAAATATCTGCGGCAGGTCATGGAGAATGACGACTCTACAGCAGGACAGAAGTGGGCCGACCAGTTTCTGGCAGAAACCCAGTGTCCCGAGTGTCACGGCCAGCGGCTGAACCGTGAGGCTTTATCGTATAAGATCTGGGACAAGAACATCGCCGAACTGGCCTCAATGGATATCAGCGAACTGCGCGAGTGGATTGATCATGCAGAAAAACACCTGGACAAACAGCAACGCCAGATAGCCACTGAGATATTAAAGGAAATACGCACGAGACTGGACTTCCTCTTGGAGGTCGGTCTCGACTACTTGGCGCTGAACCGCCCGTCGGCCTCGCTCAGTGGCGGTGAGAGCCAGCGTATCCGCTTAGCCACACAGATTGGCTCCCAGCTTGTCAACGTGCTCTATATCCTCGATGAACCCAGCATCGGCCTGCACCAACGTGATAACGAGCGGCTCATACGCTCACTGAAGGAACTGCGCGACTTGGGCAACACAGTCATCGTCGTCGAGCACGACCGGGACATGATGCTTGCTGCCGACTGGATTATCGACATCGGTCCCCGTGCTGGCCGCAAAGGCGGCGAGGTGATGTTTCAGGGAACGCCTAAGGAACTGCTGAAGGCCGATACGCTGACGGCAAAGTATTTAGCCCCTCCCCAACCCTCCCCCGTAGGGAGGGAGAAAGTCTCCCCTGAAGCGAAGGAGAAAACTTCCCCTACTGGGGAAGATAGGAGGGCCCTCACCCTTCGCGGTTGCACTGGCAACAATCTGAAGAATGTCACCGTAGAGTTTCCATTGGGCAAGCTCATTCTTGTTACGGGCGTCTCAGGCTCAGGCAAATCGACGCTCATCAACGAGACGCTACAGCCTATCCTGTCGAAGCACTTTTATCGCTCGCTTAAACATCCCATGCCCTACGAGAGCATTGAGGGGCTGGAGCTGATTGACAAGGTGGTCAACGTAGACCAATCCCCTTTAGGACGAACTCCTCGTTCAAATCCTGCTACCTACACTGGTGTTTTTGCTGACATACGCTCACTCTTTGTCAACCTGCCCGAAGCCAAAATCCGAGGTTACAAGCCAGGTCGATTCTCGTTTAACGTTAAGGGTGGCCGCTGCGAGACATGCGGTGGTAATGGCTACAAAACAATCGAAATGAACTTCCTGCCCGACATTCAAGTGCCTTGTGAGGAGTGTCACGGTAAACGATATAACCGCGAAACTTTGGAGGTGCGCTATAAGGGCAAGTCCATTGCCGATGTGCTCGACATGACCATCAACCAAGCTGTGGAGTTCTTTGAGAATGTGCCAGAAATCCTGCGTAAGATTAAGACCATTCAGGATGTCGGCCTTGGCTACATCAAGCTTGGGCAGCCCTCAACCACCCTCAGCGGAGGCGAAAGCCAGCGTGTGAAGTTAGCCACCGAACTGTCGAAACGCGACACGGGTAGCACAGTCTATATATTAGACGAGCCGACCACGGGCCTACACTTCGAGGACATCCGCATCTTGATGCAAGTACTCCGCCGGCTCGTAGACCGAGGCAACACCGTCATCGTCATTGAGCACAACCTTGATGTCATCCGCCAGGCTGACTGGATTATCGACATGGGCCCTGAGGGCGGCCGTCGAGGCGGTGAAATACTTACAACAGGCACTCCCGAACAGGTGGCTATGAGCCAAAAGGGGTACACTCCGTCGTTCTTGAAAAAAGAACTCGGACTTTAGTTTGGTTAGTCGCGGTCGTCGAGCACACGGAAGCGTGAACGAATGTAATCGAGAGAGTCGAAGTCCAGGGTTTCTGACTTAGCCTCCTGTTTTTCTGTCGCGCACGTCAGGAGTGCCTCGCCCTTGGTATCGCACACCACACTTTCTCCGATGTAATGGCAGAAATCGTCATCGCCTACACGGTTGCAGCCAATCAAGTAGCATTGGTTCTCGATGGCTCGGGCTCGGGTGAGTATGCGCCATGCCTGCTGACGCTTCTCAGGCCAGTTGGCAGAGACGATGATTGCATCGTACTCCCCTGCCCGACCGTAGCGTGCCCACATGGGAAAACGAAGGTCGTAGCATGTTAGCAGAAGGAAGCGACGGCCCTGCCAAGTAGCTATCACGTGGTCGTCACCAGGAGTAATGAAATCGTCCTCGTGACCATAAGTAAATAGGTGGTGCTTATCGTAGAAGAATGTCTCTTCAGGCGTGACAAAATAATGACGATTTCGGTAAAGTCCGTCGTCTGTCCTGATGAGCAGACTCCCGCTGATGGCGCATAGTCGGTCACGCGATGTTTCACGCATCCAGCGCAGAGCGATGGAATCGGTATTTTCTGCAATATCATGCGGTTCGGTAGCAAAACCGGTGGCCCACATCTCGGGCAGGACGTAAAGGTCGGAATGGGCGTTTTCATCGAAAAGGCGCTGTACGTTTTCCACGTTTTCATCGGGACTTGCCCACTTAACATCTGTTTGAAAAATCGTTACTTTCATAGGTAGAAGTCTTTGGTTAGTTGCCGGTACCACTCGGAGCGCTCGTTGGGAGCAGTCTCAATGACGCCCTCCGACTGCTCCAGTTCGCATGAATGCTTACGAAAAGCCATCAGAAAACGGCGGGGCTGTTTGCGGGGCGTAGTCTTGACAGCACACTCGCGCGACTTTAGGAATCCAGCGAGCGCAGCCTCGCTCTCAAGTCGCGCCTTGCAGTCGAATGGAATGACCAATGAGAACTCACCATCGTCAGCGAGCAGTCGCCAAGCTGAGGCCATCAGGTCGCGATAGGATAGCGAAGCCGTGTGGCGCGCCTGAGTGCGCTGGGCATCGGGACACTCCATGGACGCTTCGAAATAGGGCGGATTACAGACAATCGCATCAAATGGCAAGTGTTCAAAAGTCTGCACGTCTGTTTCCAAAACCTTCACATTGCCAAAAGGTGAGGCAGCAACATTCTCCCTCGCCTGCCCTACTGCATCGGAATCGATGTCTATAGCGATAACGCGGGCTGCGGGGAATCGCTGCGCCATCATCAAGGCAATCAAGCCTGTACCTGTGCCGATGTCAAGTACCGTCGGCCCGCCTTGAGCCCAGGCTCCAAGCAGGGTTCCGTCAGTACCGACTTTCATCGCACAGCGGTTCTGACGAATGGTGAATTGGCGGAATTGGAAGTAGTCGTTGGCCATAAATCGACTGCAAAGTTACTGCTTTTCATCAAAAAGTATTGTCGTTTAACTCCCTTTAACTCCATTCGCTCCTATAACTCCCAAAAAATGCGTACCTTTGCACGCTCTTAAATAGGTAAGAAAAATATGTTTTTAGATAGTCAGAATAACAAGGCATTCTCAATGATTGCCGACATAGAAGGAGATTTCAAGGACCTCATCAACGGCGTGCCCACTCCCGACGAACTGCCTATTCTAGCCGTTCGCAACTTGGTGCTCTTCCCGGGTGTGGTGTCGCCCATTCTCATCGGACGCGAGTCGAGCTCTGTGCTCATCAAGCGTGCCGAGAAGAAACAGCTGGTCATCGGCATCGTCTGCCAGCGTGACCCAGAGGTAGACGAGCCCACGTTAGAAGACCTCTTCCAATATGGCGTCTATGCAAAGGTGATCAAGCAGCTCACGCTGCCCAACGGAAACATCACAGCCATCGTTCAGGCATTGGGACGCCTGCGGCTGATTGACATCATCGGCGACCAGCCCTACCTGACCGGACACGTGGAGCAGGCCCCGGAGATACAGCCCGAGAAGCGCGACAAGGAATTCCGCACGGCGATGCAGGATCTGCGACAGCAAGTGAACCAATATATCAACATGAGCGATGATATTCCCGACGAAGCGACGTTCGCTATACAGAATATCAACAACGACGTGATGGCGCTGAACTTCACCTGCTCGAACATGCCGTTCAGCATCAAGGAGAAGATGGCGTTGCTCGAGTCGGAATCCGTCAAGGAGCGTCTGTTTGCCACGATGAAAGTGCTGAACCGCGAGATTAACCTGCAGCATCTGAAGGCCGATATACGCAATAAGACGCGTGAGGACCTTGACGAGCAACAGCGCAACTACTTTCTGCAGCAGCAGATTAAGAACCTGCAGGCCGAGATGGGCAATGGGGAATCGTCGCCCGAAAAGAACGAACTGCTGAAGAAAGCCGAGAAGAAACATTGGCCCGAAGATGTAGCAAAAGTCTTCTATAAAGAGGCCGACAAACTGGACACCCTGAATCCGCAAAGTCCCGATTTCAACGTACAACTGACCTACCTGCAGACAATGGTTGACCTGCCTTGGGGCGAATTCACCAACGATGACCTGAACCTGAAGCGTGCGCAGAAGATTCTCGACCGCGACCATTATGGTATGGAGAAGGTGAAGGAGCGCATTCTGGAGCACATGTCGGTGCTCTCGCTGCGTGGCGACCTGAAGTCCCCCATCATTTGTCTATACGGCCCTCCGGGTGTGGGCAAGACCTCGTTAGGCAAATCGATAGCAGCAGCCATGAAGCGCAAATACGTGCGCATCTCTTTGGGCGGTCTGCACGACGAGGCTGAGATTCGCGGTCACCGCCGCACGTATATTGGTGCTATGCCCGGCCGCATCATCAAGTCGATTCAGAAGGCCGGTTCGTCGAACCCCGTCTTCATTCTCGACGAGATTGACAAGGTGACACAGAACACCCACAACGGCGACCCCGCTTCGGCCCTGCTCGAAGTGCTTGACCCTGAACAGAACAATGCCTTCCACGACAACTATCTGGACGTCGACTACGACCTGTCGAAGGTGCTCTTCATAGCTACAGCCAATAATCTGGCCACCATTCCAGGCCCCTTGCGCGACCGTATGGAGATCATCGAGGTAAGTGGCTACATTACTGAGGAGAAGATTGAGATTGCCAAGCGCCACCTCATACCCCGCGAGATGGAGAACACGGGTCTGAACTTGGTCGAGAAGAAGCCCTCGCTGAACAAGGCGGCCATCGAAATGATTATCGAACGTTATACCCGTGAGAGCGGTGTTCGCCAGTTAGAGAAGCAAATCAACAAGGCGATGCGCAAGCTGGCTTTCAAGCAGGCTCTGAATGGCGAGATGCCTTACAACAAGATTACGCCGACCGAGGTGGAGGAACTGTTAGGAAATCCCCCATTCTATCGCGATATATATCAAGGCAACGACTACGCAGGCGTTGTTACAGGACTGGCCTGGACGAGCGTTGGCGGCGAAATACTGTTCATCGAGACGTCGCTCTCAAAAGGCAAGGCCGGCAAACTGACGTTGACAGGCAATCTGGGCGATGTTATGAAGGAGTCGGCGATTATTGCTTTAGAATACGTCAAGGCCCACGTCAGCAAACTGGGCGTCGACTACCGCATTTTCGACCACTATAACATCCACATCCACGTGCCCGAGGGCGCTACGCCTAAGGATGGCCCGTCGGCAGGTATCACGATCGCCACGAGCATTGCGTCTGCCCTGACACAGCGCAAGGTGCGCAAGAACACGGCCATGACAGGCGAGATTACTCTGCGCGGAAAGGTGCTGCCCGTCGGCGGTATCAAAGAGAAGATTCTGGCTGCCAAGCGTGCCGGCATCACCGACATCATGATGTGCCGCGAGAACGAGAAAGATGTGAACGAGATTCCCGACATCTACCTGAAGGGCGTCACGTTCCACTATGTTGAGAACGTTCAGGACGTATGGGACTTCGCCCTGACGAAGGAAATCGTGAAAAACCCCATGCCATTTGAGATTCCTGAGGAAGAAGAGAAGAAATGACGTTTGAACTGCAACATACTGATACAGCCAGCGACGCCCGCGCAGGACTGATAACAACCGATCATGGTCAGATTAAGACGCCCATCTTCATGCCGGTAGGTACGGTGGGCAGCGTTAAGGGTGTACACTTCGCCGAGCTGCGTGAGCAGGTGAAGGCGCAGATTATTCTGGGCAACACTTATCACCTCTACCTGCGTCCTGGTCTCGACACGCTCAGAAAGGCAGGCGGACTGCATAAGTTCAATACGTGGGACCGTCCCATCCTGACTGACTCGGGCGGCTTTCAGGTATTCTCGCTGACCAGCATCCGCAAGCTGCGCGAAGAGGGCTGTGAGTTCCGCTCACACATCGACGGTTCGAAGCACGTCTTTACGCCTGAGAACGTGATGGACACGCAGCGCATCATCGGAGCCGACATCATGATGGCTCTCGATGAGTGCCCCCCCGGACAGAGCGACTATCAGTATGCCAAGAAGTCATTAGGACTGACTCAGCGCTGGCTCGACCGCTGCATCAAGCGATTCAACGAGACCGAACCGTTGTACGGCTACCAACAGTCGCTATTCCCCATCGTTCAGGGCTGTACCTATAAAGACCTGCGCCAGGACGCTGCCAAGCACGTAGCCGACAAGGGAGCCGACGGCAACGCCATAGGCGGACTGGCCGTTGGCGAGCCTACTGAGGTGATGTACGAAATGATTGAGGTGGTGAACGAGATTCTGCCCAAGGACAAGCCCCGTTACCTGATGGGTGTCGGCACGCCCCAGAACATACTTGAGGCCATTGAGCGTGGCGTTGACATGTTCGACTGCGTGATGCCTACCCGCAACGGCCGTAATGCGATGCTCTTTACCTACGAGGGCACGATGAACATGCGCAATAAGAAATGGGAGCAGGACTTCACGCCCATCGACCCCGACGGCTGCGACATCGACCGTCTCCACACAAAGGCCTACCTGCACCACCTGTTCAAGGCTCAGGAACTGCTTGCGCTACAGATAGCTTCAATCCACAACCTGGCCTTCTATCTGCAACTGGTCACCGATGCCCGACAGCACATCGTCGAGGGCGACTTCACACCGTGGAAGCGCTCTGTCATTGAACAACTTGGAAGAAGAAGATGAAGAAACTGAAGATAAGGAAAAAGAAGAAGCAGAAGAGCTTTGCACAGATCAGAAGTCACGTGAAGCGCTACCGCCGCCGTCGTGCCTTCAGCCGGGCTATGCACCGCATCGGCCACTGGTTCCGCTGGCTGAGGTATCTGAAGTACCTCAACCCCTTCCACTACTTGAAGCGAATCGACCGCTATATCATCAAGAAGTTCATTGGAACGTACATCTACTCCATTCTGCTCATTATCTCCATCTCTATCGTCTTCGACGTCAACGAGAATCTGGCCAAGTTCACCACGAACCACGCGCCGCTGAAGGCAATCGTACTTGACTACTACGCCAATTTCGTACCCTACTTCGCCAACCTCTTCTCGCCGCTGTTCGTCTTTATCGCCGTCATCTTCTTCACCTCGAAGCTGGCGGGTAACAGCGAGATTATTGCGATGCTGGCCTCTGGGCTCAGCTTCCGCCGGCTGATGCGTCCCTACTTCATATCAGCGGCGCTCATTGCTGCGCTGAACTACTATCTCGGCGCATACGTCATTCCTGAGGGAACGGTCGTCCGCCAGAACTTTGAGGAGAAATACAAGAACAACAAGAAGATAACTTCGGCACAGAACGTACAGCTGCAGGTGGGAAAAGGCACTATTGCCTATATCCAGCAGTACGACGACAAGACAAAGACGGGCTACGGATTCTCGCTCGATAAGTTCGAGAAGAAGAAACTCGTGAGCCACATGACGGCCAGCGTCATCAACTACGACACCATCAGCGACTCGCGATTCCACTGGCGCGCCCGCAACTATAAAATCAGGACGCTGAAAGGACTGCGCGAGCAGATAACCTCTGGCGCCGAAATCGATACGACCATTATGATGGAGCCGATGGACCTGGTTTTCTTCAAAGGCCAGCAGGAGACGTTTACCAGCCCCGAGCTGCGCGAGTACATTTCAAAGCAGCAGGAGCGCGGTTCGCAGAACGTCGTGCAGTACGAGGTGGAGTACCACAAGCGCATAGCGATGTCGTTTGCCTCGTTCATCCTGACTGTCATCGGCGCCTCGCTCTCGTCACGCAAGCGTAAGGGTGGTATGGGCCTTTATCTTGGTATTGGTCTCGCCCTGTCGTTTGCCTACATCCTGCTGCAAACCATCTCGGCAACTTTTGCCATCAATGCGGGCACACCGGCCATGCTGGCCGAGTGGATTCCTAACATTTTATATATTTTCATCGCCTACTTCTGTTGGCGACAAGCACCAAACTAAGATGAAATTTGAAGAGACATACTTGAACGACAACATCCTCGATGCGCTTTATGATATGCACTTCGACGAGATGACTCCCATACAGGAAAAATGCATTCCCGAAATACTTGACGGCTACGACGTGCTTGGTGTGGCCCAAACCGGTACGGGAAAGACAGCAGCCTACCTGCTGCCTATCCTATCGATGCTCGACGACGGCGACTACCCCAAGGACGCCATCAACTGTGTCGTCATGTCGCCCACGCGCGAGCTGGCACAGCAGATTGACCAGGCTATGCAGGGCTTCGGCTACTATCTCGACGGTGTGTCGAGTGTGGCCGTCTACGGTGGCAACGACGGCAACCGCTACGACCAGGAACTGCGAGGCATGCGCTTGGGCGCCGATGTGCTCATTGCTACGCCAGGCCGCCTGCTCAGCCACTTGAAGGTAGGCAACCTCGACCTCTCGCGCTGTTCATTCTTTGTGCTCGACGAGGCCGACCGCATGCTCGACATGGGTTTTTCTGAAGACATCATGAAGATTGTCGCTCAGTTGCCTAAGTCGTGTCAGCGCGTGATGTTCTCGGCAACGATGCCATCGAAGATCCGCGAGCTGGCCGTCTCGTTGCTCCACGACCCTGTTGAGATAAAGCTCGCCGTCTCGAAGCCTGCCGAGAAGATCCAGCAGTCGGCCTATGTCTGCTACGATCCGCAGAAGCTGGGCATCATCGAGCACTTGTTCAAGAACGGCGACCTGCAGCGCGTCATCATCTTCTCAGGCAAGAAAGAGCGCGTGAAGGACATCACCCGCCGGCTGAAGCGCATGAAAATCAACTGCGCCGAGATGCACAGCGACCTTTCGCAGGCCGAGCGCGACGACGTGATGTACCGCTTCAAGGCCGGACAGGTTGACGTGCTCGTAGCCACAGATATTGTCAGTCGAGGCATCGACATCGATGACATTCGTATCGTGCTGAACTACGACGTGCCCCACGACGCTGAGGACTACGTCCACCGCATAGGCCGAACCGCACGCGCTGACCGCGACGGTGTAGCCATTACCTTCATCAACGATACTGAAATCTACAAGTTTCAGGGAATAGAGCACTTCTTGGGCAAGGAGGTTGAGAAACGCCCGCTGCCCGAAGGTCTTGGCGAGGGACCTGAATACACCAAGCGCGAGAAGAAGCACTCCAACACCCGGCGTCACGGCCGTTGGCACAGCAAGGGTAACGGCCAGCGGAATCAGAAGAAGAAAAAGGTGAAGAATGATAAGTGAAAAACGGGTGCGCATATCTTGACGCACCCGTTTTTCCTTTTCTTACTGCTTGCCCATCAACTGTGCCACGAAAAGATTTGGATCCATGTTGGGCGTTACATATTCCACCATTTCCTGCCAAACGTGCGTTTTATCTCATTCATAACTCCAAGAAACAACGGCCCATGAGCCGAGGTATCTTCCAGTTTGGCATCGCTCAACTCCACAGGAATCTTAGGGAGTTTACCACCAAACATCTGGCAGTTAAACTCTTCAAACTTCTGTTCTATATATGGAATCGTCGCTTTCACTTATTCTTCCTCCAATTTCTTGCGCAGTTCCTCTATCTTCCTGTCTATCTCAGCCTTCATCTCTGCGAGTTTTTCCAATTCCTGATGATACTCTCTATGCTTTTCATTTTCCGAAGAAGGAGAACTGATGTTTATAGTGGAATCTGAGTCGTCCCTAAGACCAAGTTTCTTGATACGCGATGAAATTCCACCAGTATTCCTGTTCATCAGCGATGCAATCTCCGAAGTACTCAGTCCCTGTCTGTAATACTCTGTCAGTTTCTTATCTTCCTCGTCATCCCACTTGGCATACGCATTAGCATGGAGTCGTTTCTGCCTTTCCATATAGGAAGATAGCTCCGAAGATATCACAGATGGCGTTGCATCGTGGAACGGCAAAGGCTCAGAGAATGGTGTGACTTCTACGAAAGGCAAATCGGCATTCTCACCAGCATACTGTTTGATAGCCTCAATGAATGGTTTGCCGTATGCCTTTGCCTTGTATTCGCCAAAGCCATATACATCGGCCATAGCTTCTAATGTAGTGGGACGCTTTAATACCAAGTCTTGCAGTGACTTATCAGACATTACGATGAAGGCAGGCTTGCCAATTTCTGCAGCCACTTGTCTGCGCACTTCTCGCAGACGACTAAATAGGTCATTCGATAGTCCTTGGCCGATAGTAGCCCATTCTGCCTCACGCTCCTCTCTTTGTTTCTTTCTACGAGACTTAACAGTAAACTCTTCACGACTGATGACTGCAAGTTGCACATCCTGCTTTCCGTAAAGCACCTCTTGTCCTAACGGAGTGATATGCAGATGACGGTCTTCGTTATAGGCTATCTCAAAGAATCCCATCTGTAGCATCTGCAACAGATAATCGTGCCAGTCGCGGGCTGAGATGTCGCGCCCTGCACCGAAGGTTTTTATCTCATTATACTTATTGCTAACAACATCGGGTGACAACGTCCCGCGCAAGATGTCAACCATCAGCGTAAAACCTATCTTCTCCTTAGTGCGGACAATAGCAGAGAGAGCTTTCTGTACGATTGTCGTACCATCGAACATCTGTGGCGGTGTATGGCATGCGTCACAGTTGCCACAACTTTTCTCGCTGATTTCTCCAAAGTAGTTCAGCAATATGCGACGACGGCAAACCTGTGCCTCGGCATATTCCTGCATACGTTGTAGTTTGTCAAGGTTGATTTCTTGCAGCCCGCTTTCGTCGGCAAATTTACGTAGCGTAATGATGTCCTGCAGGTTATAGAACAACACCGTCTCACAAGGCAGGCCATCACGCCCTCCACGCCCAATCTCCTGATAGAAACTTTCAATGCTCTTAGGCAAGTTGTAGTGTACAACAAACCGCACGTTGCTCTTATCAATGCCCATTCCGAAGGCAATCGTAGCACAAATTACCTGAACCCTGTCGTTCTGGAAATCATCCTGCACTTGGTTTCGTTCCGAATTAGGCAGTCCGGCATGATACACACCAGCAGAGAACCCGTCTTGCTTTAACTTTGCAGCCAGTGTCTCTGTTGTCTTACGGGCCAGACAATATATGATGCCGCTCTCCTGCGGATGACGGTGTATCAGTTCCTCAATGGAGCGCAACTTATCCTTTGCAGAATAACCGCGTTTTACGTCAAGACTCAGATTCGGACGGTCAAAGCTGCTGATATATGTCTTTGCATCCTTGATGTTCAACTGTACTAGAATATCCTCCTTGGTAATCTTGTCTGCCGTAGCCGTCAGGGCCATGATAGGTACAAGAGGAAATAGTTCCTTCAATTTTCTCAACTGCGTGTATTCTGGTCTGAAATCATGTCCCCAGCCTGATATACAGTGAGCCTCGTCAATGGCAAACAGCGACACATGCGCTTTCTGCAGAATCGTTAGCACGCCGCCTACAAGCCGTTCAGGAGATATATATAGCAACTTCACCTTTCCGTCAATGCAGCGATTGATAATGTCGCGGTTATACCCTTCATCGTTGCTGCTGTTCAATGCCTCCGCAGCAATACCATTCATCCGCAAACCCTCAACTTGGTCTTTCATCAACGATATAAGTGGTGACACGATGACCGCAATTCCTTCCATCAGCAACGCTGCCATCTGAAAGCAAAGCGATTTCCCACCTCCCGTTGGCATAAGCACTAATGAATCACCTCCGCTGATGGTATAGGTGATGATTTCCTCCTGCAAAGGACGAAACTCATCATAGCCGTAATAAGTTTTTAATAAATGCCTAATTTTCTCTGTATTCACGATAGAGTCTATTTCATTTTCAACATCTTCATTACCAATTTGGCTACAAATTTAAGAAAAAAAGAGCAAAGAAGCGTTATTGCCAGTATTTTTACACATATTTTAATATAAGGAACCCCATAGAAATGAAAGACATACACAATCTAACAGCATAGTTGACATGGAAATAAATACTGGGAAACAGGGGAAAAGGTACTGGTAAACAGGGAGAGAGGTGCCATGTAACGAGATTCGACCGCCCGCCCTTATCAATTGGGGCGAGCGGCCTTATATCTGTGAGCGGACGGACTTATATTTGCGAGCGACCGCTGAACTCTGAGTTTTAACGCTTAGAGGTATTACGGCAGCAATAGTCCATCAACTATCTGGCTAATGTGACCCTTCACCAAGGCCGTAACGTGTTGATAGTTTGTGATATATGGTGAATGGTCTGTTTGTGCCTATTTCTGGGGTCAGAAAGATGGTGGCTTGTCAGTATAAAGCGGCTGGTTATACACACAAAGGCAGTGGGTTTTGCTTTGCTGACCTTGGTCAGCAAAGCAAATGGCGGCTCCAAGCAAGACGTTTGGCGGCCCCAAACGAGCTGAATGGCGGCTCCAAACTGGGCGGATGGAGGCTCCAAACGAAGTGGACGCAGACGGGATGCTGACGCGTGCAAAGAACTATTCACCGTAATAAGCTGGCAATGAGTGACTTACTGAATAGTGAAGGGTTGTGAAGGGGGATGAGGCAGTTGGTAAAGAGAGCAGCCGCCTATGGCCACGACCATGCCGCAGACGCTTACTCCTTAAAACGGTCGCCCCAGTACGCCACCATGCGCTCATAGAGTTTCTGCTCAGAGGGCGAGTGCTGTCCGTGCCAGAGCCGCTCGCCGACAAGTGCGTCGGGCATGTACTGCTGCGGGGTGAAGTGCCCGGGAAAGTCGTGCGGGTATTTATAGCCGTCGTGATAGCCCAGGTCCTTCATCAACTGCGTCGGCGCGTTGCGGATGGGCAGCGGGACAGGCTGGTTGCCTGTACGGCGCACCAGGTCGAGGGCTGCATCAATGCCCAGATAGGCCGAGTTGCTCTTGGGCGACGTAGCCAGATAGACGGTTGCCTCAGCCAACGGGATACGCCCCTCAGGCCACCCAATCTTCTGGATGACGTCGAAGGCCGTGTTGGCCAGCAGCAGCGCGTTAGGATTGGCCAGCCCAATGTCCTCAGCCGCCGAGATGACCAACCGCCTGGCAATAAACTTCGGATCTTCGCCGCCCTCAATCATCCGGGCCAGCCAGTAGAGCGCTGCGTCTGGGTCGCTGCCACGTATCGACTTGATGAAGGCCGAGATGATGTCGTAGTGCATCTCGCCGTCCTTGTCATAGGCCAGCGGGTTCTGCTGCAGGCGGGCAAGCACCAGTTCGTCGGTTATCGTCACGTCGCCCGACTCGGCCTCAATGACCAGCTCGAGGATGTTCAGCAACTTGCGGGCGTCGCCTCCGCTGAACCGCAGCAGAGCATCAGTCTCCTTCACGTCAATGTGGCGCTCTTTAAGGATGATGTCAGTCTTGACTGCTCTCTCGAGCAACTGCAGCAGGTCGGCCTTCTCGAGCGATTTCAGCACATAGAGCTGACAGCGCGACAGCAGCGGACGTATAACCTCGAACGACGGGTTCTCAGTCGTCGCACCTATCAGCGTGACAATGCCTCGCTCTACGGCACCCAGCAGCGAGTCCTGCTGCGACTTCGAGAAGCGGTGAATCTCGTCAATAAATAAAATAGGTGATGCCTCGTTGAAGAAGCGGCCTTTCTGTGCCTTCTCAATCACGTCGCGAACGTCCTTCACGCCGCTGGTGACGGCCGACAGCGTGTAGAACGGCGTCTCCAGACGGTTGGCAATAATCTGTGCCAGCGTCGTCTTGCCCACACCCGGTGGACCCCAGAGTATAAACGAAGATATGCGTCCGGAGTCAATCATCCGGCGCAGTACGGCCCCCTCGCCCACCAAATGACGCTGCCCGATATAGTCGTCGAGCGTGCGGGGCCTCATTCTTTCAGCTAACGGTTGTGACATAAGCGACGGCAAAGTTACGAATAACTGAGCGAATAACCAAACAAGTTCGCAAAAAACTGCCGAAATGTTTGGCAGTCACAATAGAAAGTCGTACATTTGCACACACATATTCATTTATAATACACCGAGTTATGAAGGCAAAGCTATTTCTCATTGTCATGATGGCCATCACCTTTACGCTGAACATGAACGCTCAAAAGTCAGCAAAGAAGGAGTCAATTGGTTATATCGAGACCACAAAGAACTGGTACTACATCTACAATCAAGACGGGAAGAAGATCAGGACCTTCACCACCAGTCAGGGTGAACTGAAGGGATACAGCAACACGTTCTATATCCTCAAGCAGGGGGCGACGTTCTATATGACCTACGACGTGAACGGAAAGCGGTTGCACACATTCGGTGCCGGTAGTGTCGGCGAAGTTATAGGTGTTAGCGGCGACACATTCACAAGTAAGCTTGGGGTCTGGATTTTCACTTGGAGCAAAGAGGGCAAGAAGATTGGCACAAGAGCTGCCCGATAGCTGCTTATACAAAAACCTGCTGAATTCAGCAGGTTTTTTGTATGAAAGACAGTAGTTGTGGTTATCAGTACGCCATTTCGTGAACCCCCTTGACGGCACGGCCACTTGGGTCGTTCATGTTGCGGAAAGCGGCATCCCACTCGAGGGCGATGGCTGTTGAGCAGGCTACGCTGGCCTCGGAGGGTACGCTGCGGGCGGCAGAGTCGCTGGGGAAGTGCTCAGCGAAGATTGACCGATAGTAGTACTCCTCCTTGTTCTTCGGCGGGTTGATGGGGAAGCGCTCGGCAGCGTGGGCCATCTGCTCGTCGGAGACGGCTTTGGCGGTGATGTCCTTGAGGGTGTCAATCCACGAATAGCCGACGCCATCGGAGAACTGCTCTTTCTGCCGCCAGGCTACTGCATCGGGCAGCAGGTCGGCAAAGGCTTCGCGGACAATCTTCTTCTCGATGGTCGTGCCTGGGCACATCTTCGCCTCGGGATTGGTGCGCATGGCGACATCCAGGAACTCCTTGTCGAGGAAGGGCACACGGCCCTCTACGCCCCACGCTGACAAGCTTTTGTTGGCGCGCAGACAATCATAGAGATGGAGCTTACCTAACTTACGGACGGTTTCTTCGTGGAAGTCTTTTGCCGACGGAGCTTTGTGGAAGTAGAGGTAGCCACCAAAGATTTCATCGGCGCCCTCGCCAGAGAGTACCATCTTGATACCCATTGATTTGATGACGCGTGCCAGCAGGTACATCGGCGTGGAGGCACGAACGGTGGTGACGTCGTAGGTCTCAATGAAGTAGATGACGTCGCGGATGGCGTCAAGTCCTTCTTGGATGGTGTAGTTGATTTCGTGGTGGACGGTGCCGATATGGTCGGCAACAAGGCGGGCTTTTGCCAAGTCGGGAGCGCCTTTCAGACCAACTGCAAACGAGTGCAGGCGGGGCCAATAGGCTTTGGTCCTGGAGTCATCCTCGATGCGGTGCTCTGAGAACTTCTCGGCGAGGGCAGAGATGACGCTGCTATCGAGACCGCCGGAGAGGAGCACGCCGTAGGGCACGTCGGACATCAGCTGACGCTTAACGGCTGCGGTGAGACCGTCGCGAATGGCCTCTACTGAGGCAGGATTATCCTTCACTGCATCGTACTGCATCCAGTCGCGGCGATAGTACCACTTCTGGCCTGGGGAAACACTCCAATAATAGTGGCCAGGCAGGAATGGCTCGTAGCGCTCGCACTGACCTTCAAGGGCTTTTAACTCAGAGGCCACATAGACTGTGCCGTCGCTATCGTATCCTATATAAAGAGGTATGACACCAATAGGGTCGCGGGCTATCAGGAACTCATCGCGCTCCTCGTCGTAGAGTACGAAGGCGAAGATGCCACTGAGGTCCTCAAGGAAGTCGATGCCCTTTTCACGATAGAGGGCCAGGATGACCTCGCAGTCGCTGCCCGTCTGGAACTCGTACCGTCCGGCAAAGCGGCGGCGAATCTCCTGATGGTTATATATTTCGCCGTTAACGGCCAGCACCTGCTTGCGGTCAGGGCTGTATAGCGGCTGTCCTCCGCTTTCAGGGTCGACAATGCTCAGTCGCTCATGGGCGAGAATAGCCGTGCCACCGCAATATATACCACTCCAGTCAGGTCCGCGATGACGGATTTTCTGACTCATTTTCAATGCCTTTTGTCTCAGTTCGGAAGTCTGCTTCTGAACGTTTAGTATTGCTACTATTCCAC
>JAEEGK010010602.1_pt1 | contig 21226 bp, 12 predicted proteins | sample 8958771 | NCBI WGS metagenome assembly JAEEGK01 (sample SAMN16246547, study PRJNA631951) | gut metagenome | biome: gut microbiome; feature: rumen; material: SC-attached | host: Bos | place: Iran: Karaj | collected 2018-10 | reverse complement strand
TTTAACGACTTACTTTTTTTTTTTGAAATGATTTTAAATTGAAATCAATATATCTATATAAATCTGAATCTTTTAAAATTAAAACATTTGGATTAAATATACTTTTATTTGAAGAAATATTTGGAATTTTTATATTTCTTTCTTTATATTTTGCTTTAATTTCAGCAAAAGCATCTAATTTTTGACTATAATTATTTAATTTCCTTTTTTTAAATTCAATATATTCTTTATCAAATTTTTTATTTTCTTCATGAATTTTTTGTATATCATTTAATAAATCCAATTTTGAGTAATTTTGAAAAATATTTCTAAAACTAATAACACTTTTAATTAAATTTGATTTTTTTTCATTTCTAATTTTTATATTTGGAATTATATTTGATTTTAAATTAGTTAAAGGTTCAAGTCTTATTCTTTTTTCATGTTCAATTAATTGTGATAATGCAGGATACTTTTCAATATCTTTTTTTGTTGTTCTAAGTTTTATATTTTTATTAATATTATAGTTTTGACTCCTACTTTTATTTAATGTTTTCATTATTTTTTTATTTTGAAAAAAAAAAGAATAAAGTCATTATTAAAACAAAAAAAAATTATATATAATATTAATTTTATATTATTTAAAAATACCAAATAAATTTCTTTTCTCTTTTTTATCCATAATTTTCTTTATATTTTCTTCAGAATAATTTAATAATTTAAAAATCATTATACATAATTCTTTAGCATTTCCAACAAGTTGAATTGACTCAACTAATTTTTCAAATGTTTGTTTTAAAATTTGTAAAACTTCAATTTTATCTAAAACATTATCATCAACTAAAGATGCTTTTTTTGAAAGCAAATTTACTTTTTTTTGTAATTCATTTTTTTCTTTAATTGTTTCTTTTAATTCATTTTTAATACTATCTAAAGTATTAGTTAATGATTTAACATTTTCCATTTCAATTTTTAAATTATTTTTATAATTTTCTTCTGCTGAAAATCCTGAACCTTGACTTAATTTTCTTTCAGAAAAATGTTCTGCTTTTGGATTTGGTTGACTAATAAAACTTCTTTTATCAAATTCTTTTCTTGGAATATTATTTGGATCTTTTATTATTTCTTTTTCTATTATTTTCTCTTTTTCTATTTCATTTTTTGATTTTATTATTTTATCATTTTCTTCTAAAAATATATTACTTACACTTGATAAATCATCATCTATGAAATTTGAATTTTGCTCATTTATATCTGATAATGTTTTATTTTGTTCTTTATCATTATCTCTTTCTTTTTTGTTACTATGAAGGAAATTTTTTAATTTTTCTATTTGTTCTTTTAATTTTGTATTTTCGTTTTTTAAAGAAGTTAATTCATTATTTAATTCTTTATCTAATTTTTTTATTATTTTATTTTTTAATTCTGAATTAATATCTGTTATATTTTTTATATATTCTTTTATTTTATTAATATAATTTGAATAGTCATTTTTATTATTTTCTAATTCAGTATATATTTCATTATCATTCATAATTTCATTATTTTTTTCCTCTTGTTTAATTTTTTTTGAATATTCATCTCTTATTGATTCTATTTTTAAATTTTTATCTTTATATTGATTCATTTTTAATGCCATATTATCATTAATTTCTACTAATCCTTTTCTTAAATTTTCTAAATCTTCATCATGAGAAACATAATCATTTTTAATTTCTGCCATTCTATTTTTTAAATCTCTATTTTCTTTATTTAATGAAGTTATTTGTTCTTTAAAATCACTATTACTTTTTTTTAAATTTATTATTTCATCATTTAATATATTACTTGAATCTTTATTTAAATTATTATTATTTTGTGATTCAATTTGTGTATTTAATTCTTTTAATGTTTGTCTTAAATTATCAATTATTTTATCTTTTTCTTTAATCATTTCTTCATTTGTGTTTGTTAAAGTAATCATATTTGTATTATAATCACTTATTGTTTTTTTTAATTTTTGATTATCAATTTTTAATGATGAGATTTCATTTTGTAATTCTTGATTTTTATCTTTAATTTGATTTAATTCATTTATATTTTTAAATGAAGAATTATTTTTTGATGATAAATTATTATAATTTTCCTTATTTAAATAATCCAATTTTTGAGATGAATCAATATTTTCTTTATTTAAATTTTCTAATTTAATTTGATATTCTTTATTTTCTCTCATTAAAGAATTAGCTTTATTCTGATAATTTTGATTTTCATTTAATAAAGAATTAATTCTTTCATTTTGTTCATTTTTACCTTTTAACAATTCATTATTCATATTTGTTAAATTTTTAATTGTATTAATTTGAGAATCAGATAGAGATGATAATTCTTTTATTTGACTTTGTAAATTATCAATTTGTTCTTTTAAAGTTTTATTTTGGGATTTTTCATTATTTAATTCATTATCTTTAAGTAAATTTAATGTTTTTTCATTTTTGATATTTTCATCTTTTAATTTTATTTCTTCTTTTAATCTAATAATATCTTCATTTAATTGATTTAAAGTGTCACGTAAAGAATCTTTATTATTATATAAATCTTTTTCTGGAGTTTGTTGAATAATAGGACTAAAATTTTTTTTATTTCTTGGTGAGAAATTTTGTGAATTATTTACAGTAATTAAGTTTATATTTACATTTGAATTTTCTAAAATATTTTCACTTAATTTTATTAATTCTTTTTTTTTAAATTCAAATGTTTTTTTCATTTCATGAATATTATCTGCTTTTTTAGAAATTGAATCTTGTAAAAGTTTCATTTGTTTAATAAAACTTAAAACCATTGATGCTAAATTTGTATTATTTTGAAAAGAACAATTTTTACTAGAATTTAAATCAAGTGAATTACTAATTGGAATTTCTTGATTTATTAAATTAGATTTATTTTTAGAATCTAAACTTTTTTTTAACAAATTTGTATTTTTTATTATTTTATTATTATCATTTTGTATTTTATTATCAATTGAATATTTATTAAAAGTTAAAGAAGTACTTTCAGTTGTATTAATTAATTGATTTGGATTTCTAGAATTAATATTATTAATTATATCATTATTAGGTGATATATTTTTTTGCAAACTTCTACTTTTCATTGACATTTTAGTTTGTGATATATTATTATTTGATGGAATTTGTTTTTTAGAATTATTACTTAAATTTCTTTTTTTTAATCCTGCTAAAAATTTTAAATTTTGATTTTCTTTTAATAATTCATTATATTTAAATTTTAATTTTGAATATTCTTCATCTTTTGTTAAACTATTATTAATACTTGAATTTAATGATAAATTACCTTTTATTTTATTCCTTGAATTTAATTTAGAATTAATTAAATTATTATCATTTGTTGGTGAATGTGAAACTGTTCTATAATTTTTTCTTGAGTGTATATTTACATAATTATCCATTTGTAGTTTTGAATTCATTCCATCTATATTTTCATTACGAACCATTTTCATTTTTTTAAATAAATTTTTTGCTTCCTCATAAAAATTTGCAAAAGTCATTTCACTGTTTTTTATATTTTCAATAAAATTATTTTTAGATTGATTTATTTTATTTATTCTATCATTAATAGAAAATAATTTATCTTTTATATATTTTTCATTCATATTTGCTAAAGTTCCGTTAAATTTTGGTTTTGTTATTTGGTTTAAATAAACTAAAATATCATTAACTGCACTTTTTGAAAATAATGTTTGTTCATTTATAATATCAGTACATAATTTTAAATTATTCATATATATTTTATTATTTTTTAAATAATCTCTAATTGAAGATGATACTGCATTTATTAAAGTTATAAATTGTTCGTCATATATATAATTCATTACATTTAATTTTTTTGAATTTATTATATTTGAATTTTCAATATTCTGTTTATCCATTTCAATAATATATATTTATTTTAATTTAAAAATACAAAATTATATATTTAATAAAATTTAAATAATTTTTTCAAATATTTTAACTTATTTATTCTTACAAATTAAACTAAAGATAAATTTAATAATAAATTATATTAATTGGCAAATAATATATAAAAAAAGAAAAAAATAAAATGTTAAATTGATAAAAAATGGATTTATATAAATGGATAAATGAAACTCCATTTGACCCAGAAAAACCACCAATAGAATTTCAAAAAGATATAATATCAAAAACAATATTAGATAAAGGAATATATAAATCAGAAAATGTAATAATTCAAAGAAATATAAATGGTGAAGATCCAAATTATATATCAAAAATAAATATAAATGCAAATTTTTATATAGGAGAATTAAATAAAAAAGATTTTAAAAGAAATGGAATAGGAATAAATTATTATTCTAATTTTGATTTATATATAGGAAATTTTAATGATGATATGAGAAATGGACATGGATTTTATTTTTACAAACCAGAAATAAATGATTCAAATCAAAGAGTAAAAAGAGAAGTTTTTTTTGGTTGTTGGAAAAATAATTTAATAGGAGATCATGGAATATATTATTGGATTGATGAACCATTAAATTTAGGAGGTAATAATTTTGATAAAACTAATTTTAAATGTTTTATTGGAAATTTTGAAAATGAAGAAATTAAAAGAGGAGTTTATCTTGAAAAGGAAAATAATAAATATAGTGTTTTTTATGGTGATTTTCCAAATGATAATAATAGATTTTTTTGTAGTACAAATGATGAAAATGAATTAGTTATAAAAGGTATTTATAAAGATAAAAAATTTGAAAATGGATATATTATTTATAATAATGATGAAGGAATTTGTCAAAAAATTTTAAGCTTTGAAAAAAAAAAAGATGATGGTTTAACACATTTTATTTCTAATAACATTAATGAAGATGAGAAAAAAAAAATTATTGATGAGACTTCTAATTTTAGAAATATTTTAATGGAAACTGATTATTTTAATGATGTATATAATAAATATTTAAATTGTAAAAATTTTGCTTCAAATGATAAATTTAATGATCCTGATTATTTTAGTAATCAAAAAAGTGAACTTTTTTATTTTTTAAGTTCATATAATGAAATAAAATTATTTAAAAAATTAGAATCTTTTTACAAAAAATAAAAATAATATATAATATAATTATATTAATATATAATTTTTTTAAAAGTAATTTTAGAAAAATAATTTATAATGATAATAATAATTTATTTATTAAAATTCTTTTTCTATTCATAATATGTCTCAAATAAGTTATCCAATTGGAAATATTTATGGAAAATTTAATGATGATTTTTTATCTTCATCAGAAAGACAAAAATTAGAAGATTCTTTTATAAAAAATAATCTAAATCTTCTTGAAAAAGAACATTTTTTTAATTATTATCTTTCAAAAGATAACAAAGAAATTTTAGATAATTTATCTATGACAGGTTCAGAAAGTTTTTCAATAAAAAATAATAAAATAATAAAAGAAATTTTATTAAATAGAGATAACTCATTATTTATTGATGAATTTTCAATTCTCCCTTTTTCAATAGAAACAACAATTTTATTTAAACAAATGAATTCTAAAAAATATATAGAATCACATTTAATATTAAATAAACATTTATTGCTAATTTTAAAAAGAAATAAAATTGAGGAACAAAAAGATAATTCAATTAATTCAAATTATAAATTAAAAGAATCATTTATTCAATCAAATAATAAATTTACAAAAAAAGGAATTAATTTTAAAGACATTAAAAAATTATATGATATATTTCATCCAATGTTATGTTTAAATTTTGATTTAGTAACTGCAAAAGTAACAGGAGATGAAAAAAATAATGAAATATCAATTCAAGTTTTATCAAATAAAATTCTAATTTTCAAATTAAAAACTCCAGAAAATAATAAAAAATTATTCCAATCATTATTACAAAATTTAAGCCTAAATATTGTATTAAGTAATGGATATATGTTAAATTTATTAACAATAAGTTTAGAAAAAGATTTTTATTTATCATATTATATATCTTTAAATGATTTTGAATCAAAAGCAAATACAGGTGATATTTTATTATTTAGAGGAAGACAAATTCAATCAAAAATTCAAAGATGTTATACAAAAGATAAATATGATCATGTTGCAATAATTCATAAAAAATATCATAATTTATTTATTTATGAAGCAACTTCAAATTTTGGCTGTAAAGAAAAATCATGGCATGAATTCATTTTTTTTGAATATCATTTATTTTATAAAAAAATTGCTTTTAGAAAATTAATAATTAATGAAAGTAATTATGAAAATAAATGTAATATTATTAATAATTTAAATGATAAATTTGATGAATATTTAGATTTAACCGAAGGAAAAGATTATAAAATTAAAATAAGTTCAATTATTTGTGGATGTAAAGATATAGATTCTCAAAATAAAAATAAATGGAGAAAAAAAGATGGTTTTATTTGTTCTTCTTTGGTTTTTGGTGCTTATTTAGATTTAGGTATTTGTGAAATAAATAAAGATATTGAACAAATTCTTCCTGGAGATTTTTCACATGATAAATATTTAAAATTTAATAAACCTTTTGATTTATCTCCTGAAATAATTATTGATTTTTCCTCATGATTTCTATTATAGGATATTATATATATTTTTTATTTGCATTTTAGAAAATTTATAATCAATAGATTAAATATAAATATTAATACATTGTATTTTAAAGGATTTATATTAAAATTTACAATGTATTAAATTAAAATAAATGAAAAAATTATTTATAATAAAAATTAATAATTAAAATTACTTCAGTATTTAAATTTTTAAATTAAATATTTTCAATTAAAAAACCAGTTTTCAAATATAATATATTGATTATATAAAGTTGGATATAATTTATGATAATAAATCAAATTAAAATAATAAAAAAAATAAAAAAAAAAATATTAACAATTGAGATAAAAATAACAATTTTAATTAAAATTCATAATTATAAAAAATAACATAATTTATTTTCATAATTTAAATATTCGGATATTTAATCATAAAAATTATATAAAAAATGCAAACAGTTGACGATGCAGGAGCAAGATTAAGAAAAGCATTATATGGGAATCAAAAAGAGAAAGAAAAAGAAGTTTTAGAAATAGTAATAAATAACAATTTAGAAACTCGTCTTTCAATAGCAAAATATTATGAAGCAGTATATTCAATACCATTACAAGAAGATTTAAAAGCAAAATTAAATCCTCATTTTAGAAATTTAGTAATGGATCTTTTCTTATCTCCAGTTGATTATGATGTTCAACAATTAAAAAATTCTTTTAAAGGATTTTCAATTGATGAAGGAGTAATATTTGAAATTATAACAAGTAGAAATAAAGAAATGTTAGATGAAATAAAAAAATTATATAAAGCACAAAATGGAAAAGAAATAAGACAAGAAATTGAAAAAAATTTTGGAAATCCATTTAAAAAAAATTTAATTGCTTTATTAAATACTGAAAGAAATATAAATCCAAATCCAGATAAAGCTCAATGTGAAAGAGATGCTGAAATATTATATAGTACTCAAGAATCAAATTGGGCAAATGATGATATATTTAATAATATTTTTGCTCTTAAATCTCCTGAAGAACTTGTTTTAATTGGAAGATATTATTATAAAAAAACTGGAGTTACTTTAATTGATGCAATTGAAAAAAAAATGAATGGTAAAGTTAAAGCTTTCTTTAGAGAATTATTATATAATGTTATTCTTCCTGCTGAATTATTTGCTGAAAAAATTTATGAAGCTATTAAAGGAATTGGTACTAATACTACTATTCTTAATAGAGTTCTTGCTACTAGAAATGAAATTGATATGACTGAAATTAGAGAATTATATAAATGGAAATATAAAGTTAATATGAAAGATGATATTATTGGTGATACTTCAGGAAATTATCAAAATTTATGTGTTTATTTATCTGAGAAGTAAATTTTTTATTATTTAACAAGAATTTTTATTTTTTTTTTTTTAAGAACATTTTTAAAGATTTTTATTTATTTTTATTATTTTTTTTTTTAGCATATTTTTTTAATGTTGATGATTATAAAAGAAGAATTATATTTTTTTAATATTAATAAATGGGTGAGTTTTTCCAAAATGATTTTAAACAATTTGAAATACAAATTATGAAAGTAATAGAAGGATATTATCTTTATAGAAAAAATGAACAACTTTCATTTATTGATAATAAAATTAAAACACAGGAAAAAATAATAGAATATTTAAAAGATAAAAATAATGAATCTCTTATAGATAAAATAAATGAGAAAGGAATATATGATTTACCAAATTTATTAAATATATGTCAAAATTTTTTTGAAGATTTGTTTCAAGAAAAATATAAGGAAAAAAAAAATATTTTTCATTTTAATTTATCAAAGAGAATATCATCAGAAATAATTGATTTTAGAAATCATTTTGCTCATACTGATAAAATAAATTCAGAATACATTTTAAGATTATATGAAAATTTTTATTTTTATTTAAAAATTGTTTGTGTACCTGAAATAAAAGATGTATATACAGAATATTTTAAAAAAGATTTAAATATATATATAAAACAAGCATTAGAAATTAATATCCAAAAACCAACTTCATTTCAACTTTTTTTTAATATGGAAAATAGTTTAAATAATTTTAAAAATGAGGAACCAATTAATAATTGTGATTTATTAAAAAAAGATATAGAATATTTATATAATTATTTAATTCCAACTACTTTCCCAACTTTTAAATTTCAAGAATCTGAAATTCAATCAATTAGAGATATAGAAGATTCAATTAATGAGTCAATGAGTGTTGTAAATGAAAGTAAATTAGTTTCTTCAAATACAGATTCTTCAATAGTTCAAAGTAATTTAATTTTAAGTAACTCTTCCAATCAATCATTAATAAATGAAACTGTATCAAAAGAAAATAATGGTTCAAATAGTACTATTAAAGAAAATGAAGATATATATGTGGATGAAGAGGAAGAAGATTGTTCAAAAATAAAAAAAATAGAAATATAAATTAATTTTTAATAATTATTTTAATTAAATAAAAATATAAAAAATAATACTGAAAAAAATATTATTTAAAATATTATTTTCAATGTCTAAAATAACATCTTTTTCAAAATTCATTTACAAACATAATAAAAAAACCATAAAATAAAATCATAAACATTTAATTAATTCAAAATTTTAATACAAAAACAATAAAAAAACCTAATCCAAAAACCAAATTAAAAAAGAAAAATAAAAAAACCATAAAAAATAAAAAAAGTCAAATAATACAAAAAAATCAATATATAATAAAAAATTTCAAAAATCTAAATCCTACTAAAAAACTATAAATACCCTTGAAAATAAAGAAAAAAAATATAATAAAAAAAGTAAAAAATAAAAAAAATGAGTTCAGACGCTGAAGAAATACGTAATGCAATGAAAGGTTTTGGTACAAACGAAGAAGCTTTAATAAAAATAGTAGCAAATCGTTCAAATCAACAACGTCAAAAAATAAAAGAACAATACAAAACTTCATTTGGTCGTGATTTAATATCAGATTTAAAAAGTGAGCTTAATGGTAAATTAGAAACAGCAATGGTAGCATTATTTACAGAACCAATAGAATATGATTGTGATTCATTAAAAAAAGCAATGAAAGGTGCTGGAACAGATGAAGATTGTTTAATAGAAATAATTACATCAAGACCAAATTGGATGTTAAAAAAAATAAAAGAAAAATATAAAGAAAAATATAATAAAGAATTAGAAAGTGATATTAAATCAGATTTACATGGTGATTTAGAAAGATTATTAGTTTCAATATTACAATGTAAAAGAAGTGAGAATAATAATCCAAATCAAAATGAATGTCAAAAATTAGCACAAGAATTAGTTGATGCAGGAGAAAAAAAATGGGGAACTGATTCTGCTGTTTTTAATAAAATATTTACAGGATGTTCATCTGCTGAAATATCATGTATTGCTAGAGAATATCATAAAATTCAAGGTCATACTATTTTAGATGGTATTGAAAAAGAATTTTCTGGAAATACTAAAAAAGCTTTAAAAAGTATTATTTATGCTTTAATTTCTCCTAGTGAATATTTTGCTACTAGAGTTAAAGATGCTATTAAAGGTTTTGGTACTGATGATAGTCTTTTAATTAGAATTCTTATTACTAGAGATGAAATTGATATGCCACAAATTAAACAATATTATAAACAATTATATGGAAAAGATATGGTTGAGGATATTAAAAATGATATTGCAGGAGATTATAAAAAGTTAATGGTTGAGTTATGTTCTCATTAAAAATAAGAGATTTTTGTTTTTTTGGTTTTTTTATTTTTTGTTTTTTTGATGTTTTGGGTTTTTTTATTGTTTTTTTTTAAGCTTTTAAATAAGGATTTTTTTATTTATTTTAAGAATTTTTTACTTAAATTAATGGGTTATTATTTAATTTTTTTTTTTTTTAAAATTTTATTATATATTATATCAATCTTTATATAAACTTAATTATTTTTATTTTATTTATACTTATTTTTGAGTTAGAATTAAATAATAATTTTTGTTTTTTTTTAAAAAAAGTTTATGTCAAATCACTAAAAAAATGTTATTTAAATGGATGAAATTCCTTCCCATGGAAAAATATATTGTAATTCAATCCTTGAAGAAAAAGAAAATCCATCATTAGATGAAGAGACAATTGGTTTTTTAGAAGAAGGTTTTACAAGAGAATATGATTTAAAAGAAGTAAATGTTTATGGAATATGGATTTCATATATTGATGAATCAAATTCAAGAAAATATTGTTTAGTTATTGATTCATATGGAAATTATTATGCTTCAATTCAAATAATAGAAGAAGGAATATATATAATACAAAGTATAATTGATGAAAGTAAAGTTTTAGAAATAGAAGATTTTAATAAAAATGATGGAGCAAATTTAATTATTTCATATTTAAGTCAAGAATTAAATCAATTGTTTAATTTTATATATTGTCCAAAGGAAAATTGTTATAAAATAAAAGCATTACATTCTGGAAAAAGTTTAGGTTGTGATGGAAATATAGTAAAACAATATGAAGAAAATTCACAAAATGAAATTAAATGGAAAATTAAAATAAAAAATAATAATGAATTTCAATTAGAAAATATTTTAACAAATTTATGTTTAAATATTAATGACGATAATTTAGAAATTGGAAATACAATAAATTTAATTGAATCAAATGATTCAGATAATCAAAGATTTTATTTAATTCCATATGAAAATGATGATATTGATTTAAAAATAAATATAGAAGAAAAAAATGAAGATAAAAATATAAATTATGAAATAAATCCAGAAATTCAATTAATATTAAGTGAAAAAAATCCAGATGAAGTTTTAATAATTTCAGACCCAATAAAATATATATTAAAAGAAGATTTAAAAAATGAAAATAAAGAAATAAAACATATAGAAATATCACTTAGTGTAGAAGAAATAGAAAATAATGCATTTTATGATTTTAGAAATATTGACTCAGTATATTGTGATCCAAAATGGTTAAATAAATTTAATCAATCATCACTTAAACATATATTTATAAAAGAAGGAATTACAAATATTAAAAAATCAGATTTTAGAACTTGTATAAATTTAGAAGAAATTTATATTCCAGATAGTGTAGAATTTATAGAAGAAAATACATTTGAAAATTGTATTAAAATAAATGTTATACATTCTAATTATAAATGGTATAAATATTTAAATATTGAAACATTTGAAGTAAATCCAGATACTGAAATATTAAAAAGAGAAATTTTTTATGAATGGAAAACTTTAAAATTAATTATTATACCTGAGTCAATTAAAAAAATTGAAAAAGGTTGTTTTGAAAAATGTAGTAGACTTGAAGAAATTGAAATTCCTGAAGGAGTTGAAGAAATACCTGAAAATTGTTTTAAAAATTGTTTTAATTTAAATGCTATTAGAATCCCTGATAGTGTTTATTTAATTGATGGTACTTCTTTTATTGGGTGTGTCAATTTAAAAAATATTTATTGTAATGATACAATTAAAAAATTATTTGAAAAAATATTAGTTATACCAAATGATAAAAAAACTGTTAATAAAAATGATTATTCTGAATTTTCAAATATTGAAACTTTAGAAATTCCATTAAATACAGAAGTTGATATTGATTTTTTTAATAATTTTAGATTTTTAAGAGTAGTAAACTTTGATCCTTTCTTTTTAAATTTTATAAATAAAAGTCAAATTAATTTTGTTACTATACCAGAAGGAATAGAAGAATTTCCTGAAAATATTTTTAAAAAAATGTATAGTTTAGAATTTATTGAAATTCCTACTTCAATTAAAAAAATTAATGATGATGAGTTTTCAGATTGTATTAATATTACTAGTATAAAATGTGAACCTAGATTTTTAAAATATTTTAATCAAGAAAATTTAACTTCAATTGTTTTATTATATGGTGATATTGATATTAAATCAGATCCATTCAAAAAATGTATTAATTTAGAAAATATAGTTTTACCAGATTTATATGAATTATATGAGGATTATTTATTTAGAAATTGTAGACAATTAAATAATATTAAATATTTATCAGGAAAAAAAAAAGAATTTAGAACAATTTTTGAAGTTCCAAATAATATTAATTCTTTATTATATGAAGATTATATTTTTTGGACTAATGTTGATACTTTAATAATTGGAGAAAATGTTAAAGAAATAGAAGAAGGTTTTTTAGAAAATTGTTTTGATTTACAAATTGTTGAATTAGATCCTAAATTTTTATCTAATATTCCAAAAGATGAAATAAAATGTATAATAGTACCTAAATTTGTTAAATTTGTAGATGAAACAAATTTTAAAGGATGTGAAAAATTATCAAGAGTAATTTTTTTAGGTGAAACTGAATTAATGGGAAATGAATGTAAAGAATTTCAACAAATACAAAAATTAGAATGTGATCCATATGTTTTATTACATGCAAAAAAAAATGTTAAAAATAATATAAGAAGTGTAACAATATTAGAAGATTCTCCTATATTATATAATGAATGTTTAAAAGATTTTAAAGAATTAGAATATATTCAATTTCCTTCTTCTTTACAATATATTGGAGAAAATTGTTTTAATGGATGTTCAAAATTAGATTATTTATATATTCCTTATACAATTCAAGAAATTGCAAATAATGCTTTTGACAATTGTCCTAAATTAAATACTATTCAAGCAAATTCAAAATTTTTAGATTCATTACCAAAAAATCAAATTACTAAACTTTATATTTTAAATAATAATTCTAAATTAGAAAATGTTTCATTTGAGCAATTTAAAAATCTTGAAGAAATTTATTTTTCTGAAAATATTGCTGAAATACCAAATAATAATTTTAATAAATGTAATAAATTAACTACAATTACATGTAATCAACAATTATTTGAAAATTTATTACCAGAAGAAAAATCAAATTTCCAAGATGTTGAATTTGAGAATGTAAAAAATGAAATTCCAGATAATATATTTGATGGTTGTATGAATTTACAAAAAATTAAATTACCATATGGAAAAAAAATTCCAGAATTAAAAAAAAAACTACAAAGTACAACAATAAATGAAATAATGAATTACGATAAAGATAATTTAAAATATAAAAAATATTTAATGACAATAATAAACGAAATAAACACAGAAAAAATATCATTAGACGGTCCAATAAATTCATTAGAAGAAATATCAGCAATGATAACAAAAGTATGTATAAAAATAAAAAATTTTACAGATAAAAAATCAAATGGAAAAAGAATAATGAAACCACATCCAGTTCAATTAATAACAATAATAAGAATATGTGATGAAATATTAAATGGAAAAGGTGCAATTGCACAAGTAAAAACAGGAGAAGGAAAATCTTTTATTATTTCAGTTATTGCAATAGTTTTAGCATTACATAATAGACTTATTGATATTGTAACATCAAATTTAGAATTAGCTATAAGAGATGAAAAAGATCAAAGAGATTATTATAAATTATTTAATATTCAAAGTGGAGTTTTATGTCAAAAAGATGGAGATGCAGATTTTTTAAATTTATTAAAGTCACAAATTGTTATTGATAATAAAAATAATAAAGATTCTGGATATAATTTAGATGTTTTTAATAAACCAATTGTTTATTCTACTAATTATAATTTTGAATTTGCTTATTTACATTCTTTGTTTTCTTCTAAGAAATTAAGAGAAAGACCTTATGATGTTGTTATTGTTGATGAAGTTGATAATATGTTTCTTGATCAAAGTACTTCTCCTGCTATTATTGCACAAGGAATAAAAGTATTGTATCATAGAGATATTTTAGAAATTATATATTTATTAAGAGAAAATGAAGTTGAAAATATTCAAAAAGTTTTAAAATATTATTTTCCAGAAATTGGAAATTTTGATGCAAGAGAAATTAAAAAATTAAAAAATAGTGCAATGATTGCTGATAGAAAAGAAGAAAATGTAGATTATATTATTGAAAATAATAAAATAATAATAATTGATAGAACAACAGGATATAAAAAATTAAATTCAAGATGGCAAAATTGTATACATGAATTTTGTGAAATAAAAGAAAATATGGAAGTAAAATCTCCTCAAATATCTTTTTGTTCAATTACACAATGTACATTTTTCAATATGTATAAAAGTATAACAGGATTAACTGGAACATTAGGAGATAGCAACGATGAATTAATATTAAAAAATGCATATAAAATAAATTTATTTCGTGTACCAAGAAATTTACCTTCCAAAATCCCAATTGAAAAAAGAGAAAGACCATATGATCCGATTGATTTGTATCAAATATTATATGAAGAAATAATTGGAATTTCAAATAATAATAGACCAGTATTAGTTATATTTAACACAATAAAACAATTAGAAAATTTTTTCCTTTTAACACCATTAAAAAAAGATGAATGTGGTATAATAGCAGGAACTAATCCAGATGAAGATAGAAAATCAATATCAAATGCAGGTGAAAAAGGTCATATTACAATAGCAACTGCTGCTGCTGGTAGAGGAATGGATATTAAATTAGATGAGGTGTCATTAAAAAGTGGAGGTTTACATGTTATTATTCCTTATTCTATGGAAAATAATAGAGTTCTTGAACAATGTATTGGAAGATGTGGAAGACAAGGACAACCTGGTTCAGCTACTCTTTATGTTAGAGATGATGATCCTTGTTATGCTACTAAAGATTTTGATAATAAATTCGAAGCTTTACTTAGATTACAAAATCAATTTGCTGATTATATTAAAAATAATTGGAATTGGTTATTTAATAATGATGGTTATTATAGTGTTGATGTTGAGTATCCTTTTAATATTTCTATTGAAGATATGATTCATTTGAGTTTTGATAAAATTCATAAAGAAATGAAAAATAAAAAATTTGATGAGGATACATTATCAAGTTATTATTTAAATTTAATAATAAGAGCTTGGGGGTTTTTTTATAATAAAGTAGAAGAAAATTTAGATGATTATTCCTCATATAATGATATGCAAAATGATTTTAATGAAAATTTCTTAAAAAAAATTAATATTTGGATACCTCAAAATTGTAAATCAATAAAAGAAGCAAGTGATATTATATCAGAAAAATTTAAAAAAAAATTTGATTTGGGTGAAATTTTAATAGCAGGATTAAATATTTTAGAATTAGTTGTTACTGTATGTTTCCCTGAAATTGCCCCAATAATAGCAGTTGCTAATATTGTAATACAAGGAGGACTTAGAGTATATAAAAAATTACAAAATAAAGAAAAAATTAATTGGTATCAAGAAATAATAGATGCTGGTATTGGTTGTTTATTAAGTATGGGCAAATTAAAATCTGTGCAAAAATTAGGTGGAAAAATAGGTGGATATTTAATAAAAAAACATGGAAACAAAATAAAAAAATTAATGGATTTAGGAAATAAAATTAATAAGAATTTAGATAAAAATGCTTTAGGAAGATTAGTTAAAAATATTGGGAAAGGAATAAAAGAAGAAATAATGCAAAATCCTAAAAAATTTTTAAGTGATTTAGGTGAAATTGGAAGTGATATTGTAAATGGACAAATTCCTACTGACAAAATTAATAAATTAGTTTTAGATGGTAAATTTAATGGACTTTCTAAAGAAAGTTATAATTGGATAATAAAAAAAATTGATGGAAAAAAAAATTTAGATAATCCTTTAGTTAAAAATAGTCTTAAAACAATGACAGATTTTATTTTTGATTATACTAAAAATGTTATTAAAGAAAAAAATTTCGAAACAGCATTAAAACATACTAATTATAAAATTTTATCTGATCCTCTTAAAAAGTGGGTTAACAAAAAAGTTGGTGATAAAAATGATGTTATTAAAACTTTAGTTTCAAAAGGTGTTGATACTCTTGATTCTTTTGCTAAAGATATAGTTGATCAGAAAAGACAATTTTTTAATGAAAATGGTGATTTTAATACTCAATTATTTGAAGATTTTTTTAAAAAATTATATGAAAATGAAAAAAATGCTATCAGTAAACTTTTATTTGATAAATTAAAGAAAAAAGTTGCTGGTGAGATTATGGAAGTGATTAAAAGAAAAAAACAAAAGACTGAAGAAGAAAAAAAGTTTATTAGGGATAATAGTTAGGAATGAAAAATAAAAATTATTTATTTTTAATTTCTAAAAATAGATTAAAGAAATGATAAATTAAAAAAACAATCGTAATTAAGAAATTTAATTTAAAAAATTTATTTATTTTAATCTAAAAAATAGAATTTAATTAATAAATATTTTTACATAAATTTTTATTTAAATAGGATATGAATAAGTAATAATATAAAGTAAAATTAAAAAAATAAGAATAAAATAAATAATATATATTAAATCTTTTTGTTTATAAATATTATAATCTTATTTTTTTCAAACAATATAATATTTACTTTATTATTTTTTATTTTTATCTTCAAAATAACTATTGATAAAATAATTGAACTATAATAATTCTTCATTAAAAAAAATCTGAATTCTTTATTTAACATATGAATTAAAGATAAATATTAATTTTTATATAATTTATAATATATATATATATTTTATTCAAAACTAATTATTCTTTTTTTAAATTTTAAATTTTCTTTTTATTTAAGATAAATGTGTAGTATTGAATATAATAAAAAATCTGAAATATTAAAAAGTTTATTGGAAAAAACATTTTCAAATTCTTTATATATTTTAGAAACTAGAACAGAAGATCATATAAATTCTTTAGAAATGATTGACAAACAATTTAAACAATTTGAACAAGAAATTAATAATTTAACATTAACAACAAATTTTAATTCAGGAAAAAAACAATTAGATTATAAAGAAAGAACCTCATTAAATAATAATCCAAAAAAAATAATAAGAAGTAAAACAACAACCACAATTCATAAAAATAAAAATCAAAATCATTTATATTCAAATAATTATAATATTAATAATATACATAATAATCATACAATAAATATTTCAGGAAGATCTACAATATATAAATCAAATAACTCAACAAGAATTAGTAATATTAATTCAAGAAAAACTTTAGGAGAAAATAATAATGAAAATTATAAAACAAATAAAAAATATGATTTAAGAAGTAAAAGTTTATATATATCAAGATATATTGATGTATCAGATAAAGAAATTGAAAATAAATCTTTATTCAAGAATAAAAATATTAAAACATTACAAAATGAATTAGAAAGTCCAAAATTTTTTAAAAAAAGTTCAAAAGAGAGTTTTGATTTTCAATATGAAATTTCAAATATTCAAGAACAAATAAAAAATGTTGAAAATACATTATATAATACAGAAAAAATGATTCAATGTAAAAAAACAAGATCTTTTGAATTTGAAAAAAAAATGAAATTTGAATGGAATTTAATTCATTTTTTTGAAGAAAAAGGTATTATGATATTTAAAAATATTTTAATATTTTGTAATATTGAAGATGGGATGAATTTAGTTTCTTTAAATAAGAAAATTTGTAAAGAAGCAAGAGTAAAGTATATAAATAATATAATAAAAAAATTAGATGAAAGACAAATTGATCAAAATATTGAAGACATAAAAGAAAAATATAAAAATGAGTTAAATAGTGATATGCCTAAATTTCAATTATCTAAAGGTTCATTAAGAGCAATTGAAGTTTTAAATAAAGAATTATATTTAAATATTTTTTATAATGATATTTTACCAAAAAAATATAATGAAATTTTAATAATTTATAAAATATTTGTTCAGTTTATTAAAAACGAAAATTTAATTAAATTATCAAATAATGATCAAGAATTTTGGAGAGAGATTTCAAATTATTTTATTACTGAATCAAAAAATAAACTAGGTGATTTTATTTTAAATTTAACAGAAAATTTTTCTTTTAATGAAGAAAATATATTAAAAATGAGAAAAATAGTAAATAGATTTAAAAATAAAATTAATGCTTTATATTTTTCTAAAATATGTGGAACAACAGGATTAATTATTTTTATATTAAAAGATGCTTTAGAATATTGTGGTATATTAATTAATGAAAGAAAAACCCCAATTAAAAAAATATACGAAAATTTAATAAGAGAAAAAGAAATTATAAAAAAATTAAAAATAATAAAAAATGATATAAAAAATATGTAAAATAATTAGTAAGTTTTAATGTAATAATATTATTTAATATAAATTTGAAATTCAATTTATGTAATTAATTTATTTTAAATTAAGAAGTTATATACAAATTAATATCATTATTTCCATAAACAACAATAGAAGAAGAATTACAAAATCTTAAATTCATTTCTTTTTTAATTTCAATAATTGATTGTAATAATGATACTTTTTTTTCTTTATTAAATAATAAATTAAATAAATTTAAAGTAAAATAATCAATATCATGTGAAGAAACATTCCATAAACAACCTAAAAAAAAAGGACATTTATTAAATAAACAAATTTGAGGTAAACCAAAAGGTTGTGTATCATTACCTAAAAACATTCTAACATTTGCACTAGAACAACCAAATAAAAACATTAAAAAATTAATTTTGTTATTAGATAAAAAGTCTAATGAAACATATTTTGTCCCATCACCATGTCCACTATAAATAAATATTTTTTTATTTAATAATATTTCACTCATTAATTCTCTTTTTGGTTCTTCATATTTTATTCCTTTAATTTGATTATCTTCATATAAAGGTGTTAAAGTATTTTGAGTTTTTATTAAATCTTTTGATGGATTTAAAAGATAAAAAATATCATTTTTTTTTGATATATTAATATCTAATGGTAATTCATTTATGTATTTAAGAGGTATTGTTCTTAATATACATAAATTATATAATAATGGTAAATTTTCTAATGGAATTTTTGATAGTTCAGTTGAAGGAATATAAAAAAATAATTTTTCTTGTAGAAATATATTAGAATTTGATAAAATTTGAAGGATTATTTCTTTTTTTATTGAATTTTTATCATATATTTTAAATATTTTTTTCCTTTTTTTTTTTGCATTTTTGGTTTTTGGGTTTATTATTGGTTCTAATAAATCTTTTATTATTTCTTCAACAGTAAAATTTAATGTATTTTTCTTTAATAAATCTATTATATAATCTTTTAAATTTTGATTTTCTGAATATATATCATATAAAATATTTTTTATTTCTTTTGAATTACATATTAATATATTTTCTAAATTAAAAAATTCAATTTCTAAATTATCATTCATTTTAGACATTAAATTAACTTTCAATTTCAAAGCTCTAGAAATATCTAATGCTTCTTTAATTTGTTTAAATATTGAATTAATTTCTTTAATTTCAGTATCAATTACATTATATGCACATTTTGTTTTATATTTTAAAAATAAAAAAATTCTTGTTTTTATTCTAAATGTTACAATTAAATTATTTTTTTCATAAATCTCATCAATTGAAATTTTATTATTATTTGAATAAAGGATATTTGATTTAAAATTATGGAAATATTTTATATAAAAAATTATAATATTTATTGTCATTTCATTATCATTTAAAAAAGATGAAAAATAAATCATTTGTTTAATAATTTTCTTTAAATGTTTTATTATTTTATATTCTGTCCAATCAAATTTAAATTCTTTAAACATTCCTTGTGTTATATCAAAAAATGCTTCTAAAGGTTCTGGAATTAATATTCTATTATAAAAATCATTAAGAAAAATATAAGGGATTAATTTGATTATATATTTATATTGAATATTTCTAAAATTAGTAATAAAATAACTTGATAAGTCATTAATTGGAAAAAATTTTTTAAATAAATTTTTTAATTCTTCATTAAATGATGTATTATCTAACTTTGATTTATTTTTAAAATATATATTAATTACTTTTTTTGATGATGATTTATTAATTATATTTTCACATAATCCTAAATATTTATTTAATATATAATCATCATAAATTTCATATTTATCAATTAAATCAATAATATTTTCATTTTCTTTACATTTTATATATGGATATTTATTAGATATATACTCTATTAAAAGTTTTTCTTCAAAAATTTGAAATTCATTTAATGTAGAAAAATTACCAACATCATACCAAATTTCATAATTAAACTTTCTTTCCCATTTGTTAATAATTTTAATTAGAAATTCTAGACATTTAATATAAAATCCAGTATCATATTTCAAAATTGGAAATTTATCAAATTTTTTAATTTGAAGTATAATCATGTCACAAAATCCATATTCTTTTAAGGTTTGAAAATAAATTAATGATAAATTTTTATATATTGAAAATAAATCAAAAATTATAATTTGATAATCAAAATTTCCTATTAATGTTATTAAACTATTATAAATAATTTCATTTCCAATTAAAAAATGTAAAGTTAAAGAAATTTTCATTTTTTCAATTTCAGAAAACCCTTCATTAATTTTTTTTCATTTATAATTTTTAAAATCAAACTTTCAATATATCCTATTAAATTTTTAGTCTTTTGAATAAATGAAATAATATTTGAGAAATCAAATTTTTTTTCTTTATAAGATATCATATATTCATAATATCTCAAATCACAAAAAATTATTGCTTCATATACATTTAAATTTTTTTTATTACTTAATTTTAATTCAATATCAGTTTTAATATTTTT
>JAEEGK010010598.1_pt1 | contig 21232 bp, 13 predicted proteins | sample 8958771 | NCBI WGS metagenome assembly JAEEGK01 (sample SAMN16246547, study PRJNA631951) | gut metagenome | biome: gut microbiome; feature: rumen; material: SC-attached | host: Bos | place: Iran: Karaj | collected 2018-10 | reverse complement strand
CGTAATTGGGTGGCCCACTTGGGGACGGGGGTTGTGGGTCATTGGGTTGCATGACCCACAACCCCCGTCCCCGTGGGACCACCCCCAAGGGTCCATCGACTAACTTCAGTCATAGAATAACATGAGCCCAGCCTTCTTTACATACGGCATTCTCACCCAATTTCAGGCTTAGTGTTGTCTGACCGGCAATGAGCTCTGATTGTTAAGTAGCGTACAACAAAACGGGACGCAGTGCATTGAGCTCTGCGTCCCGTTAATTCTTTATTGTGGCTTAAAAGTTGAGAGTGAAGCAATCGCCCTTCCCTGGATACTCTCATCATCTCCGTAATAGATGTATCCCATATAAGAACTACCGCCGATATATGTTATTACCCCTGCCCATCCTTCCGGTACATTCACATTATTGGTGAGTTCGAGCTGCAGATAAAGGTCAGGCGGTAATGCCGTTTGCTCGTCGGGGTCAATAAACTGCTGAAGCGTCTGATACGTGCCCGGTGTTATGATGCCATTGTCATTGCAAGAGGTAGCATATACCCTCACCTCGCCGGCATTGTTTCCATTGCCCGATCCTCCCGTATTTATGGGCAAATGCAAGTATTTATGGACATCAAAATCCAGCACACCACTTCCGTAAACAGGCTCATCAGGTGTTGTTTCAAACTTCTTTATAGCACTCCATGCCGGACCACCCTGCGTGCTTCTTGTGACAGTCCACCGCGCAAATGTCGTCGGATAACTCTGATTGGCCTGACTTCTGTCAGCAAGGTAAAGTGAACCCGATCCCGAAAGTTCTCCACCGTACCAGACTTCATTGATGTTTGAGACGCCTGCTATCGTAGTGAGCAAGTCGGAAGGAAGAGTGTCATTTTCCTCCGAGAATACAGCGGTAAGTTCTTTATCAGCCGTCAAACAATCAGAATATATGCCCGTATAAGCGAATGCGGCATTCTCCTCAAGTCCTACATACTGGGACCACGGACGATAGTTTTCTGTATCTGTACTCATTCTTCCGCACGAATCCCTTTCTGTGAAATATGTATTATAGTCTATATATGCATATCCGGGATTGGTAAAGCCGATTCCTCTGACAAAGTCTATATCGATTGTACCCGCTTGAGAATATTCGATATCTGTAAATTTCCCAAGAAGTTTAAGAGGGATAGTTAACTTGCCTTGATTCGGAACAAATCCGTCTAAGCCTTCAACCTTTGCCCATGTATATGTGTTTTGTTGACCGGTACTTATGTATTCACAGACATAATACTTATCATCATCCCAATCCCATCTGATGGCCTTGTCAAGGAGAATCGTTTGAGCACAGATATCTCTGATGTTTACTGAATATCCATAACCATCCACACCGAGATTTCTCAAGTCGATAGCCGTAACAAAAGGTTTACCTGTTTCCTGCAAGGTCTGCAAACCTGAAATCTCGATATTATAATAATCCATCGCAGTTTCGATGATATTTTCGGTACTCGGATCATCCCAACTTGTTCTGAGTATCTTACCGCTTTGGCGTGTAAGCTTTAGATCAAAAGGCGCACCCTCGGGCATAAAAATGGGCGTAAAGACTTTTTTGTATGCATAGCCCGGATCTATTTGCGCCATGTAACATCCTACACTGTCGTCATAGTAAATCTCGTCGAGATAATCAATCAACATCAAAAATTGATTCAACATCAAAAATTGATTAAACCGTAGTTCTCCGGATGTCCACTCATAATAGTCCACTCTATATCCTAGGAGCCTGTACCCGGATTTAGAAACAAAGAACGACTCACTTGCTTCTTGATCGGTCAGAGACGTTCTGGCTACTCCGTTCTTCTCCCAGTCATAGAGTCCATCTTCAGGAACAACGACCAATCCCATATAAGGAACATAACTAAAGCCCGTTTCTTTTATTTCCATCCTTACTCTGTATTTTTTTGTCTCAACTTCGGTTAACGTTCTTATCACGTTCCGATCATTCTCACCGGATATGATGCTCAGTCCCGTTTCACTAAGGTCGAGTTCTGCGTAGTAAGTGTGAACAAGTTCAAACCGAATCGAACTGAACAGCAGCTTCCCGTCTCTTTTATATGAACCGTAAGGGAAACCACTTTCAGAGCCACTCCCCGAAAAAGTGACGGATGATGTTCTGTCCTGAGCAACCGTGTTAGCATAAGGCTTGATGCATTGGTTTTCCGGTATGCCATTTTCTATACTTGTCAGATAGTACACTGCCTGATAATCCATACCGTTAAACTGATATTCAAACACAGGTATATCAAGCGGTTTACCAAAATAGTACGACATAAACTTCCACGACGACGTCTCACCGCTTGAACTATGTAAACGCGATATATTCCAATACTGATCATATGCTTCTTTTATCGCCTGCGAATGAGACTCGTCTGTATCCTCTTTCATGCAGACCGGTTGCATTACCAATTGTTCAGAATCGTAACCCCTTTTTGCAAGTTCAACGCCTATCTTCTCCGACCCGCTACTCGTTCTGATATACTCAAGGTCACCATCGGGATCCTCAACAATTATTTCAACCGGTATAGCGAAGTATAGATAAAATGTCATGTTGCTTTCGACAGTTACACCATTAGCATACTGTTGCCTAGTATCCGCTCTGTAGGCCATAAACCTTCCATCAGAAACGAGGCTGTCATAATATTCATTGTCCCCAACCAACGCGCGTGAAAGGTTGATATTATCTCCGCCGGTAATCGTTCCATCTTCCTGTCTCTGACCGAATCCAAGGCCACAGAAAAGTGGCAAGTGAACATCATCAGTATACTGTGAGCCTTCGATGTGAATCACATTCTCTCTTTCGTTTACTGTCGTGCTCATGGGCTCAGGGAGAGTTGCGTTCTGACCATAGCGGTACCCTGAAACAGTAATTCGGCTCTCGCTCACGTCATATGTAAGATTGCCCCACGCGCTCTGCTGAGGCGCTACCAGCTTTCCTGCCTCGGGGAAAAGATTTACAAATGTTACGGTGAACGTCTTCTCCTTAACACCGGGATAAAGGCTTGTGATGCCCGACTGAGCCACTGTTACTTTTTCGCTCTGATTCAGGTCTCTTGCGCCGTTAGCACTTGTGTACCAACCGTCGAACTCATATTGAGCTGACCACTGTTCGCCAAGTTCAACATGAATGGGGCTGTTTTGAGTACCCGGCAGAGCAGAGCCTACCGCAACTGTTGTAGGAAGCTCTCCCTCGTTGAGAACATGCCTATCTGAGGAACTTCCCCCGGATGATGTTACTTCATAGAACGAAAGAGTAATCGCCTGAGTATCGGTCGAAGAACTGCCCACGCTCACATAAGCGGTAGTGCTGCCGTAACTAAACGAAACATTCGTAGGCGTGGTTTCGCTCGCAGAGCCTTGTGTTCCGGTGCTCCCATCATCTGTACCGGTACTTGAAGGAGTCTGAGTCGGAGCATCTTCCGTCTGTTCTTCCTGCTCTTGTTCAGTTTCATCCTCTGTCTCTTCCGACTCTTCTTCCTTTTCCTCGTCTTCGGTTTCTTCGGAGTCTTCTTTGTCTTCGTCTTCTTCGTCGCCGTCTTCAGTGTCTTCATCTGAAGCATCGCCTTCGTCGGATTCGTCATCATCGGTCTCGTCAGACTCATCGTCCTCCGCGTCGTCTGCTTCGTCCGTGTCGTCCTGATCGTCAACGGTCCTGTCGTCTGCTACATCTGCACTGTCACTGTCGTCTGTATCATCTTCGATAACGACGGGAGTTTCAGCCGTTTCGTCCACATCAAGGGTGTCGTCCCCGTCGCCTTCCGTCTCTTCGGAAAGGGGTGTGTCGTCGGCAGTTGATCCGAGCTCGCTTTCATCAGGTTGCTGAACAAAAGCGGCATCGCTGTCATCGCTTGTTACGGGCTCATCAAAACCGACAGGCTCGTCGTAGTAGGGCTGGGTCTGACTGATGATATATTGTTCTACGGATGCGGGCAGCAGGATCTTGCCGTCTATCACGTCGTTTAAGACATTGATGGCTGCGTTGAGCTCCTCTTCCGTAGCATTCTCTGCCACAAAGCCTTCTTCTACGTCTTCCTCACGGCTCCTTGCGAGGACCGCAACAACGTTTGTCAGGAAGTCTTCACTGAATGCGGGTGCTTCAAGGTTCGTGCCGAGTTCTTCGTGGGTGGTTTCCTCTGCGACCTGACCGTCCGCGGTCTTGCCGTCCTCGGCTATCTGCTTGATGTCAGCCTGTGAAAGGAGGTCCTTTTTCTCGGTTGTGACACCGAAGCCCTGTCCGACACTAAGGTCTGTGGAAACCATCACGGCCTTGCCCGTGCTGTCTTTCTGGACGGTCTTAAAGGAGACCTGACCCTCTACTACGGCAGCGCTCGTCTTGATCGCGCCGAGTACGTCCTCATAAACTTCTGTAAGTGTCTTTGTACCACGAATGGACATCGTGGTGTTGGGGGTAACTATATCATAAGATGAGGTCGCGGAAAGCTTCTTCTTGACCTCTGTGAGCATGGAACCGCGCTCGATGTAGACCATGGTCTTGCTGTCGTTGGCCGTACCCGTAGCGGTGAGATTGATCTTCGTGTTTGCCTCGAGATAGACGTACTTATCGTCATCGAGCTTAAGACGTGCAAAGCTCCCGTCTCCGACCGTAAGCGAGTCGCCCGAAGAGAGCGCCATATTCTTGAAAGCATCAAGAGAGTCGCCGTCTCGTTCTACCTTGCACGAGCCGTCGATCTCGAAGACCTTTATGGAGCGGTAAGAATCCTCACCCGAGAACACAAAGATCAGGGTAATTATGAGTGCAGCAAGCGCTGCGATCCCTCCCACAATAATTAACAGTTTTTTGTTCATCTAAGCCTCCTGTAAATTCCTCAATAATGCCATACGGAATTATACTGATATAAACAATATTTCAACGTTGTGAATTATGAAATATTGCTATTCAACATATTAGTACCCTTTTTTATTGTTTTTACTCACCCCGTACCAATACCATAAAGTTGTAACTCTCGACGAAGTGCAGTCGTAAAATAACGTGAGACCGGGTGGACCCCATTGACTTGTGATATATCATGGTATATTATTGTGTTGTAAGGAGGTGAGCACCATGGAAACATTGGCATTACATACTACCAAGCCTTTCATGTCAGGGCGTAGCCAAGCGATCAGAATACCAAAGGAATATCAATTTGACGACACCGAAGTGATCATAAACAGGGTAGGTGATTCGCTCATAATCACTCCGAAATCATCTCTGCAAGACACTTTTTTTGAAGGACTGTCTTTGTTTTCTGATGATTTTATGGTAGATGGCAGACCTGAGGAAATACAAAATGTAAGGGCGGAATTATGACCATGTACATGCTTGACACTAATATTCTTATTTTTTGCCTGAGACATCCCGATTCAAAATGTACAAAGACACTTGCGTCGCACATAGGTCGGGATGTGTGCATTTCTGTTGTCACATATGCAGAACTCGAATATGGTATACTGAACAGCAAATATCCCGATCGTAACAGAGATGCTATCAATAAGATCTTAGCCGGGATCCCTATCGAGGATTTTGACATAAAGGCTTCTGTTCATTTTGGTCAGATTCTGGCAGAACTTAAGCAAAAGAAAAAAGAGAAACAAAACCGGGATCGGGATAAAATGATAGCAGGTCATGCGAGATCAAGAGGATACATTCTTGTAACCGATAACACCAAGGACTTTGCGGATATAGATAATCTGAAGTTAGAAAACTGGCGCGAGCCGGGAGATCTCGACAAATAAAAAGTGGACCCTGGGGGACGGGGGTTGTGGGTCATTGAACTGCGTATGACCCACAACCCCCGTCCCCAAGGGTCCACCCTTAGTTAGAACAGTCTGATCAGATCTTCAAAGGTCTCTGCTCTGCGGATGCACTTCACGCTTCCGTCCTCGCAGATCATGACCTCAGCGGGTCTCGGACGGGAGTTGTAAGGAGAGCACATGGAGTAGCCATAGGCGCCGGCGTCGAGGACGCAGACAAGGTCGCCTTCCTTGATGACGGGCAGCTCTCTCTCCTTTGCGATGATGTCACCGCTCTCGCAGATATTACCGGTCACGGAAACGACCTCAGTGCCTGACGAAGGAAGCACGGGCTTGCCGTCGCGGAGCACCTCTACATCATGCCATGAGCCGTAGAGCGTGGGACGAACAAGGACGTTCTGGCCGATGTCGGTTCCGGCGTACTTTTTGTCGTAGTTCACTTTTGTAGCATAAACGCGTCCGAGCAGAACAGAGCTGTCGGCAACAACGTAACGGCCGGGCTCGCTCTTAAAGAGGATCTGCTTGCCTGTCTCGGCGATAAAGTCTCCGAGAAGCTTTTCGATACCTTCTGTCAGGAGGTTGATGTCAAACTCCTTTTCTCCCGAAAGCTTATGGTAAGGCGTGCCGAAGCCGCCACCGAAATCTATGAATTCAAGATCGTCAAACTTGTGAGCGATGCGGAGCAGGTTCGTTACTGCCGCAAGGTAAGGGTCGGGCTCCATGAAGAGCGATCCGATGTGCTGGTTGATGCCGACGATCTTGAGGTTGTGCTTCCCCGCTGTCTCAAGAAGCTCGGGTATGTCCTTTTCCTCTACCGCGAACTTCGTGTTCTTACCTGCCGTAACAACGCTGTCGCTGTGTCCCGCACCGATACCGGGGTTGATCCTGACTGCACAGCGCGAGCCGGGTGCAAGACGACCGAATCTCTCAAGCTGGCTGATGCTGTCGAGACTCACGGTTATATTCCTGTTGATAGCGTACTGAAGCTCCTCGTCCGACACATTATTCGGAACAAAGAAGATGCGGTCTGCGGGGAAACCGGCGAGTTCAAGAAGCTTTACCTCTCCGATACTCATGGCGTCCGCATTGAGACCCTCTTCAAGGACGATCTTGAGGATCGTGAGGTTAGAGTTGGCCTTCATCGAGAAATTAGCCCTGTAAGGGAACTTCTTAACTACTCCCGCAACGTTTCTGATGCGCTTTCTGAGGATACGCTCGTTGTAGACATATACGGGTGTGCCGTACTTTGCCACGATGTCTTCAGGGTTGTTACCCTCAAAGAAATTCACCTCATTAACAAATGATTCCATCGTTTTGTTTCCTTTCAAAAAAGTAAAAGGCGACCGTTAAACAGCCGCCATTGGTTTTTCACATATTATCAGATGATCCGAAATAAATCAAGTCCTTTGCCCGCTGGTTACAATGATCAAACGCAAACATTGTAACCCGAACAGGTGCTATACACAAGACTTTTTTCTGTCATTTGACCTTACTTTTTCAATCATCCGTCATCTGCATAGGTAATCAGCGGAGAAGAGCGCGTATCTCACTTATTGTCCTTAAGCAGCGCATGAATAACCTTCCACTCTTCGGGAGTAAGGACATGATCGGGGTTGACCACGGTAACGAGCGTGTTTTTGTGTCTGATGATGCCCTCGACATAGTTTGTCTTGTCGTTCTTGGCGATCACGGGGAGCGTCATCTGGAGATCCTCTCCGACCGCACCGATTTCGGTGATCTCATCGACAAGACAGCCGAGGCAACCCTCTTCGGTGTTTACGAAGATCGTGTTGTTGCCCGCAGCGACCGTGCCGCGGAGATTAAACTTCTTGTAGATGTCGCAGACCGGAATGATCTCGCCTCTGAGATTGGCAAATCCCGCGAGGCAGTCCGGAGCGCCCGGAATAGTGCTCATTTGATAGTCGGATTCGACCGTACGTACCTTCATGCTGTCAAATCCATAACTCTGATTAGCTGCCGAAAAAATAACCTGTTGTCCAAACATGTCTTTCTCCTTTCTCTTTCCCGAGTCACGCACCTGTGTTTATCTCTTCCTAAAACTATTATAAACCAATCCGGTGGGTACATCTAATTTATTAAGTTTACGTCTCTTTTAGAATTCGTCCTGTATTGAAGGGATCCTGATATTTCGTTTGTTTGGGTCAGGCTCATCACCCAACCCATTAAACAAGTTTTTTATTCGGGAATAGCTCCCTTGTAAGGAGGACATCCCTGCTTGAGCCACTTGAGGTAGCTGTTGATGAAAAGGTCGATGCCGCCGTCGAGTACCGCGTTGGCATTGGACGTCTCGGCGCCTGTCCTTAAGTCCTTGATCATGGTGTAGGGCTGAAGGAAGTACGACCTGATCTGGCTTCCGAAGTTGTTGTCCTTAACCTCACCGCGGATGTCTGCGGTCTTCTCGAGGTTCTCCTGCTGCTTGAGCAGAAGAAGCTTCGATTTAAGGATCTGCATGGCCTTGTCCTTGTTCTGGTACTGTGAACGCTCGTTCTGACACGATACGACGATACCGGTCGGGAAGTGAGTGATACGGATGGCCGATGATGTCTTGTTGACCTTCTGACCGCCGGCACCGCTCGAACGGAAGATATCGATACGGATATCATCATCCGGGATGTCGATGTCGAGATTCTCTTCGATATCGGGCATTACATCGCACGATACGAAGGATGTCTGTCTCTTGCCTGCCGCATTAAAGGGAGACATGCGGACAAGTCTGTGTACGCCGTGCTCTGATTTGAGGTGTCCATATGCGTTGTCGCCGTTGATCTGGAGGGTTACCGACTTGTAACCGGCTTCGTCACCCTCAAGGAAATCGAGGAGCTCTACGCTGTAGCCCTTCTTCTCGGCCCACCTGCTGTAGAGGCGGTAGAGCATGCTCGCCCAGTCACAGGCCTCTGTTCCGCCGGCTCCCGCATGAAGCGTGAGGATCGCGTTACACTTATCAAACTCACCGTCAAGTAGTGTCGAGAGCCTGAGCTCTTCGAACTCGTTCTTGAAGGTCTCGAACTCTGCCTCGATCTCGGGGATCATGGACTCGTCGTTTTCCTCGTTGCCCATCTCGATGAGGGTCTCGATGTCCTCGTAGCGGGTCTTGATGTCGTTGTACTCGGCGATAAGATCCTTGAGGTTCTTGAGCTCCTTCATGTACTTCTGGGCTTTGTCGGCATCGTTCCAGAAGCCTTCTTCTTCCATGATGCCTTCTATTTCTTCAACTCGCAGCTTCTTGGCGGGCAGGTCGAGCGAATCGCCGACTTCCTTAAGAGGGCCCGTGAACTGATTCAGCGAGTATTTAATCTGATCTAATGCTACCATTTCTAATTCCTCTCTGTCACTGTAAATTCTCTGTGTCCAAGTCCGGTACGTGTCCGGACCACCGCCACCCGGGCGCTAACCCGGTCCGGCATTACCCTCGGAACTCAGTCACTCGAACTTACCGCTTGCCTTACAGCAAAGCTTGTACTTCTTGCCCGAGCCACAGGGACAGGGATCGTTGGGCATGATCTTCTTGTTGGCACGACGCTTGGGCGTGTTGGCAACGGAGTCATCCTTGTTGGTACCGGTCGCCTTGGCAACCTCTTCACGCTCAACCTTACGCTCAACCTGGACACGCATGAGCATACGCACGGTGTCCGTAGCGATGCCGTCGGTCATCTCCTGGAACATCTCGAAACCGCGGAGCTTGTACTCGTTAACGGGGTCTCTCTGGGCAAATGCCTGAAGACCGATGCTCTCCTTGAGCTGATCCATGTCGTCTATGTGGTTCATCCACTTCGTGTCGATGGCACGGAGAAGGACGATACGCTCAACCTCACGGAACTCTTCCTTGATGGGGAACTCGGCTTCCTTTCTCTCGTAAAGACGGACGGCCTCTTCCTTAAGCCTGTGGGTGAGTTCTTTCTTCTTGATACTCTTCTTTTCTGCGTCGGAGATAACGATCGGCTCAAGCGGGATGATGGGAAGAAGAACTTCGTTGAGCTCTTCGATGTTCCAATCCTCGGGGAGCTGGTCGTCGCCGATGATCGAATCCACATGCGACTCGACGATATCCTCAACCATCTTTATGATAACGTCACGCATGTTCTCACCGTCGAGAACTCTGCGTCTCTCGGAGTAGATGATCTCACGCTGGTCGTTGTTGACCTGATCGTACTCGAGGAGGTTCTTTCTGATACCGAAGTTGTTGTTCTCGATCTTCTTCTGAGCTCTCTCGATAGCGCCGGTGAGCATCCTGTGATGAAGCTCCTGTCCGTCCGTGATGCCGAGTGCCTTGAACATGCCCATAAGACGCTCCGAACCGAACAGTCTCATGAGGTCATCCTCAAGAGAGATGTAGAATCTCGACTCACCGGGATCGCCCTGACGTCCGGAACGACCGCGCAGCTGGTTATCGATGCGCCTTGATTCGTGACGCTCCGTACCTATGATACGAAGTCCGCCCTGCTCGACAACACCCTCGCCGAGCTTAATATCTGTACCACGGCCTGCCATGTTGGTTGCGATCGTAACGGCCCCGAACTGACCTGCCTGCGCAACGATCTCAGCCTCCATCTCGTGGAACTTAGCATTGAGGACATTGTGAGGAATGCCTCTCCTGCGGAGTGCGGCGCTGATCTCCTCGGAAGACTCGATCGAAACCGTGCCGACGAGCACGGGCTGTCCTCTCTTGTGAGACTCCGCAACTGCGTTAACGATAGCTGCGAGCTTCTCGCGGTGTGTACGATAAACGGCGTCCTCGTAGTCCTTACGTATAACGGGTCTGTTGGGCGGGATCGATACAACGTCCATACCGTAGATCTCACGGAACTCCTTGTCCTCAGTGAGCGCCGTACCGGTCATACCGCACTTTTTATCATATTTATTGAAATAGTTCTGAAGTGTGATGGTGCACAGAGTCCTGCTCTCGCGCTGAACCTTAACGTGCTCCTTTGCTTCGATCGCCTGATGGAGGCCATCGGAATAACGACGTCCGGGAAGGATACGACCCGTGAAGTCGTCGACGATCAGGACCTCTCCGTCCTTTACGATGTAGTCCTTGTCCTTGAACATCATGTAGTTTGCACGAAGGGCAAGGATGATATTGTGCTGGATGTCGAGGTTCTCAACATCCGCAAAGTTCTCGATATGGAAGAACTGCTCGACCTTCCTGACACCGCTGTCGGTCAGGTTGACTGTCTTTTCTTTTTCATTTACAACGAAGTCTCCCGTTTCTTCGGGGATGTCTTCGCCGAGCTTGGCAGCCATGATCGTCTGCATCTTGGTGAGCTCGACTGCAGTACCCTTGGTCATCTGAAGCGCAAGGATGTTGCAGAGCTCGTAGAGCTTGGTTGACTTGCCGCTCTGACCGGAAATGATCAGAGGAGTTCTCGCCTCGTCGATAAGACAGGAGTCAACCTCGTCGATAACGGCGAAGTGCAGGTCACGCTGAACCATCTTGTCTTTATAAACTACTCTGTTATCACGCAGGTAGTCGAAACCGAACTCGTTGTTTGTTCCGTATGTGATGTCACACGCATATGCTGCACGGCGGTCATCGTTATCCATGGTATTGAGGATGTAACCGCAGGTCAGACCGAGGAAGGTGTAGATCTTGCCCATGTTCTCGGCATCACGCTTGGCGAGGTAGTCGTTGACGGTGACAACGTGCACGCCCTTGCCTTCAAGTGCGTTAAGGTACACAGTAAGTGCCGATGTAAGGGTCTTTCCTTCACCGGTGAACATCTCGGCGATACGTCCCTGATGAAGGATGATCGCACCGAGGATCTGCACATGGAAAGCACGCAGTCCGAGAGTCCTCTTGCCTGCCTCCCTGGCTGCGGCGAAAGCCTCGGGAAGAAGCTCGTCGAGGGTCGCCCCATCCGCAAGCCTTTCCTTAAACTTGACCGTCAGAGCGGCGAGCTCCTCGTCACTCTTCGCTTCCATCTCGGGCTCGAGGTCCTCAACCGCCTTGGCTGTGGCCTCGATCCTCTTGATCTCTCGCTCACTTCTTGTTCCGAAGATCTTCTGGAACAGTGTCTTTTTATTGCCTCCCTCGATAAAGGAGACTCCCTCCATAGCGTTAGTGGTCGCCTCTTTCTCGGGTGTATTTACAACTGTCTCGTTACTCATTTTTCCCTTTTCCTTTAGCGTTTTTATATCCTCAACCCCATTAAACCCCAATCATGGTTATTTTATGTCAAATACGCTTATATGTCAAATTTTAGCGGTACCCGAACGCACCGCATATGCGTCAAAGGATCTTGTCTCTGATGAGCTTTGCGACACCGTCGTTCATGTTCGTGTCGGTCACATAGTCCGCTGCCTCTTTGACCTCTTCGGGAGCGGCATTTCCCATGGCGACTCCGAGGCCGGCAAACCTGATCATGGGGATGTCGTTGCAGCCGTCTCCGACAGCGACGATCTGTGACGCATCACAGCCGACCATCGCGGCGGCCTTTCCGACCGAGACAGCCTTTGAAACCTTGCTCGAGTAGAACTCAAGGTACTCTGTTCCGGAAGTGGCCCAGGAGGTGCACTTGAGGTTCATCTTCTCCGCATCCCTGCAGGTCACGGCGATCTTCTCGGGCAGGTCGTTGAGGATGATCTTCGTGACGCTCCTGCCCCTGAACGACTCGGGTGAATCGTACTTTCGGGGGACGATGTCGGTGTGCTCGACGTAGATGCGCATGTTCTCATTAAGCTCGTTGCCGTAAAGGATGTCGTCCGACCACACGATCACGGTGTGACCGCGCTTCTCGCCCTCCTTCATCAGGAGGATCGCGTCGTCATCCAGCATGCCCTCCTCGAAGAGTACGCGGCCGTCCCGGCAGTCGACGATCTTGGCTCCGTTGTAGGTCACGAGCGGCGCGTTGGGCGCAAGGTCTTTAAGGTACCCCGTCATCGCGGGGAGAGGCCTGCCCGACGCTATGATAAAGAAGCCGCCGGCTTCCCTGAACTCGCGGATCGCGCTGATCGTCTCTTCCGAAATTGATTTGTCGTCGCGCAGGATCGTTCCGTCCATGTCCGCGGCCAGTACTTTGTATTTCATAATTCTGTTTGTTCCTCTTTCTTTGTAATAGGGCATCTCGCGGACAAGTCCGCTCGATGTACGTGCACTCAACCATCGATACGTGAGACTTCGTCTCACTCCGGTAAAGCAACTGTGTTTGCTCGCGAGAGCAAGCTCTCTCCGCAAACGCTGTTACTTTCCCGGTTGCAAGCAAGCTTGCAATCGATGGTATTCGTTTAGCGCGCAAAAGACCCGTAGCCATACGGACCGGCTGCGGGTCTCGGTTCATTTCACTGTTCTGTCATGCTTCGGGCTCGATGAGTCCGTAGGAATCGCCGCGACGCTTATACACAACGTTCACCTCGTCCGTCTCGCTGTTACGGAAAACGAAAAAGTCATGTCCGAGAAGCTCCATCTGAACACAAGCTTCAGCGGGATCCATGGGCTTAACCGCGAATCTCTTGACACGCTTGATGTCAATGGTATCAAGAGGATCGTCATCCTCCTCGTAAAGGTCGCCTGTCACGGCACCTGCCTGACGGGCTTCCTGGATCTTGTTCTTGTAGCGCTTGAGCTGACGCTCGATGATCTCCTCAACGAGGTCGATCGAAACGTACATATCGTTGCTTTCCTGCTCTGCCCTGATGATGTTGCCCTTAACGGGGATCGTAACTTCAATCTTCTGTCTGTCCTTCTCAACGCTGAGGGTAACGTGTGCCTCAACGTCATGTGAGAAGTATCTCTCGAGCTTGCCGATCTTGCTCTTGACCGCGCTCTTCAAACCGTCTGTAACTACTATGTTCTTGCCTGTTATCATGTACTGCATATGAACAACCTCCTTGAGAAGTTATATGCGTATTATACCACAAGCGGGGTTTTCATTCAAGGACAGCGGGGTCGGGCATTTTTCGTGCCCGACCCCGTCTGAATTATCTGACTTTTTGATTAAATTCCCACAGTTGTCCACTATATTAATCAAATATGATTTTGCAAGTATAACTTTTGATTTTTTGTAAAACTATCACAAATGCCAAAACATTCATTCGGTCAGAGCGTTTTTAAATCCGACTACAAAAGTGGTCATTTGTTGTGGATAAAGTGGATAACTTCGTGTATAACTCGAAATTATTGAAAATCAAGGCTTTTTTCTGTGGATAACTTTCCTTAATTTTCGATTTATCTTTTACCGGAGATCTTTTGTTTGGAGAACGCGGTTCACTTATTTGTGCAAATTGCACAAAAAGCACTTTGTCAATACCCAGTTCTTTTGAAACAATTTTCAAACAAATACACAGATTCCGATAATAATTCGAAAGATATCAACCCGGCAGCGCTCTCTTATCTGCCTGCATTTGCGACAAGAGCCCTTGCCAGTACGGCTGCAAGCTCTCCTCTGGTCACTTTGGCCTTAGGGTTAAACTTGCTTCCCGACTTCACGTTAAAGAGACCGAGACCGCACGCGAGTGCAACCGCACCCTTGTTCTTTGCCGAGATCCTACCGGCATCCTTAAAGTTCAGGCTGTAGATGTCAAGATCGGCGAGCTTCTTGTATCCGAGTGCTTCGACACAGATCTTCGCAAGCTCCTGACGTGTGACAGCTTTGCCGCTGCTCTCGATCTGAGGTCTGTAGTAGAAATACCAGGTGTTGTCAAAGATCTGTGCAAGGAACTCGTAAGTGGCGTTCTTATCGGGTTCAAACTTGTCACCTTCGATGCAGTTAGTAAGCTGCGAGATAAACCTGATCTCCTTCTCGTATTTATGACCCTTGATGTCCGTAAATTCGGCATTACCGTTGTAGGGCTTATACTCGGTACCTGCGTAGTTGAGGAACTTGCCTGTGAACGCGTCAACATAAGGGGCGCCGATATCTGTCACATAGCAAAGTCTCGACTTATAGGTAACCTTTGTGAGGTAAGTCTCGGGATCGGTAACGGTATTAGAGGTGATCTCGTAGGTAAGCTTGAACTCATCACTTGCAAGGTACTTATCAAATGCTTCTTTAGCACTGATGGCTCCGTCGGCCGAAGGGAATTCGACATCATCGGACCAGTTGCAGCTGTAGCTGTAAACCTTACCTGTTACTCTGTCGACGGCGCCTCTGATGGAATCATCATAGAAGGGCACTCCGTTAACAACACGGGTGTAGGTGTAATTACGTCCTCCGTAGGTAGGGATATCCTTGGAATAATCCCAGAATACTATGTATCCGCCCTCGTCGTAGGTCTTCTTGGTCTGGGCGAACAGCTCGGGCTCGAGTGATTTCGCAAACTTCTCGAACTTCTTTTCACATTCCTTCTTGCTGTACTTGAGCTCCACACTTCCGGGATCGTCGTAATCGTAGTACTCCTTCATACTCGAATAGTAGTAAAGAAGTCTTCCTGTTGCGGCATCTACCGTTGCCGAAGCATAAGAGCGGTAGTAGTCACCTGTGCTGTAGTCTGCGGGTCTGGGATCGCGCATGGTGATCTGCCAAACATAACCGTTTCTGTTACTCCTGAGCGACGCGGTAGTCTGCTTGATGTTCTCATCAATGTACAGACTCTTGTTCGAGGTAACGACCGCAATAGCATCTTCCTTGGAGATCAGATTCGAAACTTCCCGGATCTTCTTGATCTCGGCGTCGGAGAGAGTTGCACCGTTGACCCCTCCTGCGCCTCTGTCTTCTTCTGATTCAGCGACTGCAGCTTCCTTTGTTGTGTCGGAAGTATAGTACGCGTTCTGCGTGTAAACCTTTCCGCTCACCGCGTCAACAGACAGATAGCCCGTTGAGGGAACATAGGCAAGGAACACCTCTTTGTTGCCGGCGTTGTACTTCGAGATATACCTGAGTTCAAGATCGAGCTTCCCGGAAAGCTTAGCGGCCGCTTCATCTTTCGAGATAACCTTGTCGGGCTTAGCAAACTTCACGGCATAGCTCCAATTCGCAGAAGCATACTTAACCGTTTTGTCCGTGTAGTCAACTCTGATCAATAACGAATTGCCGTCTACCGGATAGCCGTTCTCAACACGCTTATAGCCGAATGAATAGGCGTTGTCATAATAGTCGATCGAAGTACTGTCAAGGACGATATGCCCGTAGATCTCAGGCATGACCTTTTTGATGAACTCCTGCGCAGCGACTTCGTACTCTTCGGCAAAGCCTGCGGGCATGGCGTACGTCTTGGTCTCGTTATATCCGTAGCAGTTATACTCAGACACGTGGTTTTTAGTGTCGACAACCACATGGATCGAATCGTTGTAATCCGGTGTGGTCCAGTAAAAACTCCACTTTACTTCTTCATCGTAATCCCAAACATCTTGTGAGAATTCGGTGTAGCTGTCGGAAATACCGAACAGATCCTTAACGTAAAGTATTCTTTCGGCAAGCTCTTCCTCATCGAACTGTGCGGCGCTGACGGGGGCCACTCCGGTCACTCCCGCCAAGAGGACAACTGCCATAAGAAATGCGATAAGTTTTTTCTTCATATTACTCCTTTCTCTCTCATTCATGAGAGCCTCCGATCATTTGACGAGGCATGTCGGATGTCGGTTCCGTTTTTTTTTGTGTTTTTTCTGATCAGTGAATCCGCGGCCTAAAACGCGGCGCTGAAAACGCTTGATCTATGAGTCAAACTCGCGAATTGCTTCGCAATTTGCTCGTTATAAAATACATTATATACTTTACCTGCTCTTATTAATACCCGTTTTTCATTCAAGTCTTTCACGCATGATGCTCCTCAGCGTTTTGCATCTCTGTTTTTCATCCGTATTTGTACTCATTATATGATGAGTGTTTCTTCTCAAAATGTTTTCTTTTATGCAGAAAATGTGATATAATCATTGTTACTACACAAACCGAACAGATTCGATATCTGAGCGGCTTCAATCCGTTATACAAAGCAGTCGAACAAACAAAACGCGCGGTCACCCGCGCCCAAAAGAGGATTATTTATGACATACGACCTTGTGATCATCGGTTCCGGACCTGCGGGTCTGGCAGCAGCAATCTACGCAGCCCGTGCCGAGCTGCAGTTTGTCCTTCTTGAAAAGGAAGGGATCAGCGGCGGGCAGGTTCTCCAAACCTACGAAGTAAACAACTACCCGGGTTTCAAGAACATCTCCGGTTTTGATCTTGCGGATGCATTCCGCGCGCATGCGGAATCGCTCGGAAGCAATTTCGTCACATGCGAAGTGACCGGCATCACCCGCGAGCGTGACAAGACCTTCCATATCACATGTGAGGACGGCACCGAGTATATCACAAGATCCGTGATCGCCTGCACGGGCGCCGACCACAAGAGGCTCGGTATCCCCGGCGAGGATGAGTACGCCGGATCGGGTGTGTCCTACTGCGCTACCTGCGACGGTGCTTTCTTTAAGAACAAGACCGTGGCTGTCATCGGCGGCGGTGACACGGCGTTTGAAGATGCTCTTTACCTCTCACGCATATGTAAAAAGGTTTATCTCGTGCACAGGCGCAGCCTCTTCAGAGCAACGGGCTCTCTTGTTTCTCTGGCAAGACGCGCCGAGAACATTGAATTCCTCACGGACACCGTTCCGAAGGAAGTCTGCGGAACAGACGGGATGGTCAGCTCGCTCACTCTCAAGAGCGTTCGCACCGGAGCAGAGAGCAGCATTGATGTTTCGGGTGTGTTCGTTGCGATCGGCATGAACCCCAACTCCGCACTCTTCTCACAGATCACCGAGTGCAACAAGGAAGGCTTCATCATCACGAGCTCCGACTGCTCGACCCAGATGCCCGGCCTCTACGCGGCAGGCGACGTGAGGACGAAGGATCTCAGGCAGATCGTTACGGCTGTAGCGGACGGTGCTGTGGCGGTGTCATCTCTTGTAAAGTACCTTTCCGAGTAAAACTCAGAGCTGATATCTTCGAGACATAAACGTTTTATTCCTCGTTGAGCCCGGATAATGCAGCTCTAAGCCGGATTGATAACCAGGGTATATACGCACAGGCAGTAATCTTCCAGTGCGTTTCCGATCCACCAGATCCTGTTGCCTGTGCAGACAGGCGATTCGCCGCGGGGGAGGCGTGCCCTGTTCCAGAAGGGCATTTCCTCAACGATAACATCCCCATTTTTATCAAGGAGTGTGTAAAAGACTCCTTCGAAATGTCCGTCCTCGTTCTGCTTTTCATAGAGGAGGACTATCGTGTCATCCTCTGTGACCACGCAGTGAAGCGAGCTGATCTTTTCATTCTTTTTGAGCTTGGTGATCCACCTGACGCCGTAGTCGGTGCAGGAAGTGTCACCGTTTCCTCCGGAAAGACCTTTTCTCTTTTTCCCGCCGACATAGGCCTTCTTTGTCGTGAGGTTCTTCTTGGGATTAAAGATCTGGATGAAGATATCCTCAGCCTCTTTTTCGGCCTTTTCCTTCATAGAGCGGGCCGAAGTTGCCGCCAGCACGGCCCTACCGTTCCCGAGCATCGCGATGTCTCCGAGATGCGCGAAATTATTGTTGACCGCAACCATGTCCACGTTGTCGAGCGCCCCGGGCTTCACTCCGAAATGAAACGTCGCGCTGCTTTTGGTGTTGAACTTATTATTCACCTTTGTCACGACGAAGGCTCTGTCGTAACAGTCTCCCTCGCTGACGAGCAGGAACCCCTTGCCGTACGGGACGGCTCTCTGGGCAAACGAATGGGACTGGTAAACCCTTCCGACGACCACCTCTTCAAGAGTGTCCGTGTTGACAAGGAAAAGCGAGTCGCTCTGATGTCCCGAAATCATCTTTCTCGCATAATAGACCGCCAGAACCCCGTTATTGATCTCCAGGACGCAGTTGCCGTTGTTAAAAGGCTCGAGGTTCAGATACTCCGTTCCCGCCTCAATCCCGAGACTTGAAGCACCGTCGTCGATGACCTGACCGATCATATCGCCTTCGGGGCTGTATTTTGTAACATAAACGTATCCGGGCAGCTGCGACGATGCGTCACCCACGGTGCCCGTCACCACGTAGAGGAAACCCTCCCCGTCACAGATCACTCCTCCAAAAAGAGGATTTTCCTTCATAATGCATATAGGATCCGAGGCAAAGACTTCCCTGACCTCGGTCCCTTCCTTATCGACACCCGTTGCTTCTTCTTTGAGGCACTCATAAACCGCGATCAGATCACCGAAATCAACTGCGAAAAGGGCGTTTCCATTCCTCTCGCCGACATACGAGATATTTGTGACGCCTTCCCAGTTGTTCTCCGCCTCGACATCCCTGACATAATAATCTATATCAAGCTTTTTGATCGAAGTCTCAATCTTCGGCCACGGGGTCTGCGAAGCTGTTGTGTCCGCATGAGTGGCATGTGCTTCCGGCACCGCCAGACCCATGCATATGCTGAGCGCCAAGGCTATGATCCTTGCCGGCAATTTCCGGTGCCACATGGATTTTTTTCTGACTCTTTTTACTCTTTTTTCTTTCATATAACACTCCTCAGCAATGCGCTTTCTCGGATGATCGCGCACTCGCCCGGTCCCTTTTGTAAACAGCGTTATTAAACTGTCCTTTTACAAAGTAACCTTTCGTTACTTGATTGTCAACCGCTTAAAATTCAGGTCTGTCGCCCCTGATTTTTTGATCTTGCTCTTGATCTTTTTATAGAGCGACTTGTCGGCCCTTATCTTAACTGTGGCCGAACCGCTTATACCGTCGAATGCTCCCTTTCCGATCTTGAGCGCAGACGAAGGGGTGATGGTCACCGATTTCAGGTTCGACGCTCCGCCAAACGCTCCCGCTCCGATCGATGTGACCGACGAAGGGATCACTGCCGACTTAATGGTCGTATTGCCTTTAAACGCGTTCTTGCCAATCGAAGTGACATCATAAACCGTATTGTAAACTCTGATCTTTGAATATACTACAAGCTTCGTGTCAGTCGAATCCGTTCCTATAAGCGTTGCTGTCCCCGGTTCGTCAAGCCTGAATGTCAGGCCGCCGTCAGCCGACGCCGTCGCGCTCGCAGTACTCTCTTCCTCAGACCCCGGACCCGGGAAAGGAGTCGAGGGGGTGTAGGTCTTCGACGGGTCACCGCCGATACCAAAGGTCATCTCATTTGTGAAATGACCGTCCTCGGGCCAATGCTTGGCGAGTGTCACGGCGTTCGAGCCGGTTGCAACATAAAGGTCGATGAGCATCGGATCGTACGTCAGGCTCTCCTTCCGCTCCATGACATAAACGGACATCTTCTTCGGGTTGAAGTCGCTGCCCATGTAAAACACGACTTTGCTCTCGTCCTCGGGCACACCGACGCGACCGTCCTCAACCTTCGCGCCGTCGATCGTTATGATGATCTTCTCGCCGGAAGGTCCCTTTGTGGTCACAGTCTTTCCGTCCTTTGATATGGTCGCGTTCTTGTCAAAGTACACATAGTACTTGGGGTTATCCGCAGGGGAACTTCCCTGTCCGTTGTTCTCCTTTGTGAGTTCGATGACCACCCTCGCGCCGTCCTCGGCCGTGAAAGTGAATCCGTCCGCAAAGAGGTCGTTCACAAAAGCATTGTAATCAAAACCATAAGGTGCGCGCAATCCACCGTTACGGGTCTCCTCCGGGTTGTCGACCCCGAAGCTGGCGTTCGTTCCGACAACGTCCTTGCCCTTCTTTACCCTTACCGAAACGCTTTTCCCGGCGGTTGTACTGATGAGGTACGAGCCGGCCTCGTCTCTGTCAAGGCCTGTCACGCTCTTCCACTTCGACTTCCCGACCTTGTACTGAACCTTGCTCTTGCCGAGGTCGGTCTTAACGCTTATACAGTTGTCCGGAAGGTTGCTGTACGCAGTTACATCTATACGGCATATGCATTCGGAAGGAGTCTCTACAGGGGCATCTGCCGGAATCTGCGGAGAGGCTTCCGATGTGACCTTTGACGGTTCTTCCGCACGGGCATAAAAAGGCTCAAAACAAACCGCCAAAAGGCAGATCGACGCGAGGCACAAAACAAAACGTAACAATCTGTTATTCATATGGACACTCCTTATAGGACACAAACATTCTGTTTCCATATTATATCAACCATGTAAAAATAACAACTAAAGCGGGTTTAAAGAGAAGCGAAATGTACATGAGCACGAGCTTACAGATAAATAAAAGAAACTCCCGCGGGAGTTTCTTTTATTTATCATATTCGTTTGTCTGTTCAGATTGCTCTTGCGCTCTTTACGCCTGCGATCTTCTCAACAGCTGCTGTATCAACTGCTCCGTTAACATCTGCGAGGAAGTAACCAACCTTGCCGCGAACGCCGAGGCATGTGGTGGTGACCGCTACGCCGGCTGCCTTAACTGCGCCTTCGATGTCGTCAACTTTCTCTGCTTCGAAGATGACTGCAAGTCTTGCGCCACTCTTCTCGCCGAGGTCGATGCGAGGGAAGTTGACCGAGTTGATGATATTGCCGTTCTCGAGGTAGTTTCTAACCTGCTCAACTGCCATAACAGCACAGTTGTCTTCTGCTTCCTCTGTGGATGCTC
>JAEEGK010010595.1_pt1 | contig 21233 bp, 14 predicted proteins | sample 8958771 | NCBI WGS metagenome assembly JAEEGK01 (sample SAMN16246547, study PRJNA631951) | gut metagenome | biome: gut microbiome; feature: rumen; material: SC-attached | host: Bos | place: Iran: Karaj | collected 2018-10 | reverse complement strand
CAAATGGTTTTTTTACCTATTAAACCTTGTTATTGTGTTATTGAAAAACTTTTCATTAATAAAGATAGAACTAAAACTATTGAAAGAAATGCTGCTATTAAAGCACATGCTGCTGAAAAATATAAACAATAAATAATTGTTTTTCACTTTTTATTCATATATTTAATTTTATGATAATACTTTTTTCAAAAAAAATAATTTTGAAACAAATTAAAATTATTAAGAATATTTAATTATTGTTGCAATAAACAATGAATCAAGAAAAAAATGAATTATTTCAATAAAAATTATCACTCTTTCTCTTTTATATCCTTCTAAATTTTATAATCATTCCTTTTTTTTGATTCCTATAATTTTTAATATTTTAAATTTTTTTCCATTAATATAAATGTTTTTGAAATTATTCAAACAATCTTTATTTATAGTATCATTAACTTTGAAATATTATACATTTTCTTTATTACTTTTAAACAAAAAAAAATGAAAATATAATTAATCATATGAAATATAATAACATTCTTTCTTCACTTTATATTTAAATTTATTATTTATTATAATTTATTATTTTCATAAAAACTTTTTCATATAAATATATATATTATTTATACCAAATTTAAAATTATATATAATGATGATTCATGCACCTCACAGATTATATTTGAAGAAAATTATACCCATAATCATCTGATAAATTATTTAATAAATCTATAATCTATATAATTATTATTTTACACTTTTAGTTTTATTTTTATTACATTTCATACTTTTATTTTATTAAACTTATTGATTTTCGAACAGGAATAGAATTTGAAGAATTTCTATCAGGTCGTTTTTTTTTATAAAAAATATCATATCCTTCTTTTTCAATATCAAAATCAAAATCGAATTTAAATATATGAGTTAATTTATTCCTTTGAGCTTTATCAAATATTTTATTTTTCATTAATTTAACTTCAAAAATAGTTTTAAAATATTCAACAATATCAAATAAAAAATCAATTTTAGTAAAATTTACATTTATCAACTTTATTTTTTTCAAACATTTTTTCCTTAATAATAATTTAAGACAATTTCTTGAATTATCAACACTAATAATTTTTTTATTAGAATAATGATTATTCGTTTTATCGAAATTATGTAAAGCAGATATAATACTTATATCAGTTTCTTTGGAAGGTTCTTTAAAAGGTAAAGAAGATTTATAAAGAGAACTAAAATTTGGTATTTGATTAACATTAGAATGTAAATTAGAATTATTATTTTTACTTGAATTACTATTATTATCATTATTTATTTGAAATTTAGGAGTTGCATCAGTTTTAAAATTATTTAATCTTTTTTTATTATTATTTAAATTCAAATTTCTTTTAGCACTTTTTGCAGGAGATAAAAATAATTTATTTGAAATTTGAAAAGAAGATAATTCGTGTGGTTTATTTAAATGTTTTTTATTAAATTTAAAAAATTGATTGATAAAATTTTTATATAAAATTTGTCTAAAAAAATAAACAATAAATTCTCCAAATAAAGTAGTTATTTTAACAATTCCACCAGCAGTTGCAGCAGCTTCTTGAAATTTAGTATATGATCTTTCATAAATTTCTTTTTTAAAACTTTGTCTTAAACCAACCAAAGCGAAATTCTCATTTTCTCTAAAATCAAAATTATTTTCAACTTTATCAAAAGCTATAAAAGATTCTTTTTTAGTTTTTTTAAAAAAATAACCTTTATCAGTATATACTTCTACTGTTTTAAAATATATCCAAAAATCAGTATAATATTTATATGAAAAAGCTGTAAATAAATTTTTTCCATAAGTTTGATAAGGTATTGAAAAATTATTTGGTATAACTGATTTATCAGTCATAAAGATTCCTACATAACCTCCATTTAATATTTTTTCTATATTTTCTCTTGATTCACAATAATTACCATTATCTGATGAATTTTTACACATTTGAAAATTAAAATATAAATAAGAAAAAACATTAGACGCATATTCACCTTCAATTTCAAAAGTTCCATTTTTTAAACAATATAAATTTTCTAAATCTAAATTTGAAAAGTATTCTGGAATAATATCAAAATGATTTTCATTACATTTCATTAATTCTATTTCTTTTATTATTGTATTGTGTTTTTCTTGACTATCTGATATAGTTGTGTATAAACCTGCTTTTATTGTATATATTTTTTCATTTATATAATTTGAATAATTTTGATGTTGTAAACTTATTGCAATTAAGAAGTCTTTTGAAGTTACTATTTTTTTTTCTGTCAATGCATCATTATATATTGTTGTTAATAATTTTGGTTTTGAATGATTTAAAGCATTTATTACATATACATAAAAAAATAATGATATTATTGAAATGCATATTATTGTCACAATGCAACCAAAATAAGTATTAAATTTTTTTTCTCCATTTATTGTAAATCGAGGATATGTTCCAAATATATCCAATTGTAAGAATAGATATGATATTTTTTCTTTCATTTTTTAAAAATTGGAATTTTAATTTTGTATTATAATATAATCTTAAAATAATTTTTATAGAGAAATGAATTTTTAAAACAAAAAATAAATTCAATGTAATAAAAATAGAATAAATATTTTATTTTTATAATAATATTAAATTTTTCTAATATTACTTTTATAAGATTTTTCTTTTTTAACTTATCTTTATAAATTTATTAATTTATAATAATGAATAAATTTGAAAAAAAATAAATTAAGTAATAAAAAACAAAAATAAATAACATTTAGATGATATGAAAATATATTTCTTCCAAATAATAATTCAATACTTCCAATATTATCTGTGATTTTAGAAATAAACCAAATTACAATCAATTAATAGTATATCATAAAAGCATTAATTTCCTAAACCTTTTTCTTTTTTTATAATTTCCATATTATAAAAATATAACTTAAAAAAAAAAAAAATAAATTAAAAAACCTATTAAATAAAATTTTTTAAATATTTAAATATTCAACCTTAAATTAAAAATTTCTAATCTCCCAATGCTTGTAAATTTCCAGAAGAAACAAAATGACCACTTTTAGTAATAGAAGGTTTAGGAACTTCAAGTGGTTTAATATGCCAAATTTCATCAGCATAAGTTTGAATAGATCTATCACTAGAAAAGAATCCCATTTTACAAATAGCTTCTACACATTTTTGATACCAAGCATCAGTATTTTGATATTCTTTATCAACTCTTTCTTGAGCTTCCATATAAGAATAAAAGTCATGACAAGCAAGATAAAAATCACCTCCATTAACTAAATTATTAATATAATCATGCATAAATTTAGTATTACCAAATCTATTATTTAAAATAGCATCAAAACATTCTTGTAATCTACTTCCGACATAACCTCTTTTTCCATTATATAAATCTTTTCTAATTCTTTCAACTTCATCAACATTTTTACCGAAATAAAAGATATGATCTTCTCCAATATTATCTGCAATTTCTATATTTGCTCCATCACGAGTTCCAATAATTAATGATCCTGTCATAACAAATTTCATACATGATGTTCCTGAAGCTTCAGTTCCAGCAGTTGATATTTGTTCATTTATATCTGCTGCAGGAATTATTATTTGAGCTGATGATACTTTATAATCTGGTAAAAATACTACTTTATAATATTTGTTCACTTCATTATCATGATTTACTGTATTTGATACCATGTTTATTAATTTTATTACATTCTTTGCTAATGCATATCCTGGTGCTGCTTTTCCTCCAAAGAATGTCACTCTTTTATTTATTTTTTCTCTATCTTGAGGTGACATCTTTTTTATATCTAAATATCTTCTTATACAATATAAACAATTCATAAATTGACGTTTATATTCATGAATTCTCTTTACCATTATATCAAACATAAATGTTTCATCAATATCTATATTACAATTTTTCTTTACAAATTCCTTTAAACGTAATTTTGCTTTTAATTTAGCATCTTTAAATTTACTAACAAATTCATTTAATTTTCCTGCTTTTTTAACTTTATCTAAAACATCTTCAAGTAAATCTAATTCAGCAAGCCATTCATTTTTTCCATCATTATATTCAGTTAATAAAGCAGAAAGTTCAGGAAATTCACAATGTACCCATCTTCTAGGAGTAACTCCATTTGTAACATTAGTAAATTTATTTGGCCATAAATCAGCAAAATCTTTAAATAACATAGTTTTAACTAATCCAGAATGAATTTTTGCAACTCCATTAACATGAGATGATGCTACAACACATAAATTTGCCATTCTTATTTGTTTTGGTTGTGATTCTTCTATTATTGAAAGTCTACCTATTTTACCCCAATCTTCATGGAATCTTTTTTTACATTCTTCCATAAAGTAAAAGTTAATTAAATATATTAATTCTAAATGACGTGGAAGAAGTCTTTCAAATATATCAACACCCCATTTTTCAAGAGCTTCAGGAAGAACAGTATGATTAGTATAATTAAATGTTTTTAAAACAATATCAAAAGCTTGTTTATATTCTAATTCATATTCATCAATTAATATTCTAAGTAATTCAACTAAAGCAATAGTAGGATGAGTATCATTTAATTGAACAGTATTATAATTAGGAAATTCATCCCAAGCTAATTTAGTTCTTCTAAATCTATTAACAATATTTTGAATGGAAGCACAACTGAAGAAATATTCTTGTTTTAATCTAAGTTCCTTACCACTTAAAGTAGAATCATTTGGATATAAAACAGCAGAAATATAACTAGCTTGATCTTTACTTTCAAGAGCTCCATGATGTTGTCCTCTATTAAATTCATCGAAATTAAATTCTTCACTTGGATATGATTTCCATAATCTTAAAGTATTACAATTAAATGTTTGAAAACCAGGAACTGCAGTATCATGTGCTATAGCAAGTACTTCATCACCACCTTTCCAAACACGAACTTTTTTTCCATTTCTATATTCATCAGCACAATAACCATAAAATCTAACTTTATATTGTAAATCCAATTTAATAACTTCCCATGGATTACCTTTAGTTAACCAATAATCAGGAAGTTCTTTTTGTTCGAAATTTTCAATAACTTGTTTAAATATACCATATTCATATCTTATTCCATATCCCCATGCAGGATAATTCAATGTGGCAAGGGAATCAATGTAACATGCAGCTAGACGACCAAGACCTCCATTACCGAGAGCAGGATCATTTTCTGCATCATATACTTCTTCTAACTTAACACCAAATTGCATTAAAGCTTCTCTATATCTATCTTCTAATTCAATATTTACTAAAGCATTTTGCAATAAACGACCAAGGAGAAATTCTATTGAGAGATAATATACTTTTTTAGGATTGTTTATTCTTATATACATTTGAGTATCATTCCATTGTTCTAATAATCTATCTCTTACTGAAAGTGCTGTTCCTTGAAACATGTAATCTTCATCTATTTGAAATCTTGTTCTTGCTAATGTATATTCTATGTGATTTACTATTGATCTTTGAATTGAAAGAGTATCACGAGGTAAATATGCATCCATTAATTCCCACATTTTTTCCTTTACTGGATCTTTACCTTCAAATTTATATTCAGGTCTAAAAAGTTCTTGTTTTTCATCAAAACCTTCATATAAAGATTTACGTCTTTTTAAAGCAGGACGAGAAAATTTTTTTGGTTCTTCCTTAGGTTTCTCCTTTTCTTTCACCTCTTCTTTTTCTTCTTTATTTCCAAAAATTGGTTCAGATTCTTCTTCTTCTTTTGGTTCCTCGCTTTGTATTATTTCTTTCGGTTCCTCTTTAGGTGGTTCCTCTTTTGGTGGTTCCTCTTTAGGAGGCTCCTCCTTCTTTTCCTCTTCTTTGGGAGGCTCATCCTGCTCCACTGTCTCTTCTTTGGCCGCCTGCATCATCACCACTTCCTCTTTTGGAGGCTCTTCTTCTTTCTTTTCTTCTTCTTTCTTTTCTTCTTCTTTATTTTCTTCTTCTTTATTTTCTTCTGATTCTTCCTCTTCTGATTCTTCTTCTTTTTTTATTACTGCAGCATTTTCTTCTTCGGTCATTTTTTATTTTATATATTTTTTATAAAATTTTTTGTTGATTTATAGTATTTTATTTATTTTTTTTTTTCTCATAGGAAATATGTTGTATTTTTTGAATTTTTTAATTATTTTTTCGTATTTTAAGATGTTTTTAGGTTTTGTATTCACTTTTTAATTTTTTTTATTTTTTTACAAATTTTCATTTTATTAATAATTCTTTTTAGATATTTTTAAAAATAATTTATTAATTGTTTTTAAAGCAATTTTCTGATATTTTAATCTTAGATTATCTAATATAAATATCTAATATTATTAAAATCTATTTAATAAAAAAGAACAAACATTTTTATTCTTATTAAATTAATTTTTCATTATTAATTACCAGTTTAAATATAAATTTATTTTTTATATATATTGTTAATGAGTAATTGTTTTAAAATTAATAAATTACTTAATTAAAATTAAAAAATTATTTTTAAAATTGTTGAAAATGGTTTAAAAAATAAATTTCTAAATGGTAGATAATTACACAAAAAAAGGAAATAATTATCATAAAAGATCAAATTCAAAAAAATTAACTTCTTTAGAAGAAAATGAAATAAGAGAATTAATTCAAAAATTAAAGGAAGAAAAAAGTAAAAATTCACAATTAAAAAATCAAAACAATGAATTATATAATGATATATTAACTTTAAAATCAAATATTCAATCTCATATTTTAATTAATGAAAAAGAAAAAGGAAATTCTTTTCCAAATTTTGAAAGTCTTAAAGACAATATTAATAACTTTTTAGAAATAGATTGTTTAAATTTTTTTAAAAATTATTTATATCAATATTTTAATATTAAAGGAATTGAATTTTTCTATAAAGAAGTATTTAAAAATTGTGATTATACAATAAAAAATCATTTCACTAAATTAAATAAAATACTCGATTTGAAATTTAAAGATAAAAATATAAGAAATACATTAGATTATATTTTAAAAAATATATGCCAAATTTATTGGGAAAGAATAATAAATAATTTAGTTAAAGAAGAAGATTATATAAGAATAATGTTAAATATACAAGATTCTTTAGATATTGATAATAAGAAAGAAAGTGCTAATAATGATATAATTATTTTTATTAAAAAATCTATGAAAATTATTTTTCAATGTTATATTAATCAACCTAAAATTTCAATTGATTTTCATAAAATTGGGCTTAAAGTGTTTCATAATGAAAGTAGATATGAAGTTTTTTTTGGAAAAATTATAAATTATGAAGTATGTAAAATAATATTACCTTCTTTTAGATTTTATAATGAAATAAAAAAATCAGATGAAAAAATAAATAAAGAAAAAACAATGAAACAAAATTTTTTTGAAAAATAAAAAAAAAATATATTAAAAATATAAATAATCAACTAATAATATTATAAAACAATATTTAAAAATATATTTTCTAAAATATTTTAAAAATGCTTTAATTTATTTTTTAAACTAGTAAAATCTTTATTTTTAATATTATCAGAAATTAAAAATGTTTGTCCTCTTGTAGTTAAATTTTTATATTCAGGTAAACTAGTATAAAGTTTTTCAATAAAAGCATTATTACTTAAATTTCTAGTTCTATTATGATTAACTAAATTTCCTTTTTTCTTTTTGTTGTCATTGTAATTTTCATATTTTTTCTCAGTTTTTTTAATAAATTCTTTAAAACTTGTTACAGAATTTTGTTTTTTTCTTAAATTTCTTAAAAGAAATTCAGGGTTATTATTTTGATATTTATTATTATAAGATATTGGCTTATTAAAATCTTTTAAATTATTATTTCTATCAATATCAAATTTTTTCCCTGTTATAATATGATATCTTGTATTTAATAAATTACTTTGATTTGATTCTAAGTTTAAAGTATTTGAATTTAATAATTTATTTTTATTATAAAAAGAACTTTTATTCTGATTTCCTTTAAATCTACTTGTTACACTTATATTATTTAATGAATTCTCTTTTAATATATCATTAAATATTTGTTGATATTTCGTTATATATTTTGGTTTATTACTTTCATATAAATAATTACCATCTGTCTTCATTTTTTTTAAATTATTATTTAATAGAAATATGAAAAAAAATTACATTTAAAATTTAAATTATAAAATTAAAATTTAAAATAATATTTATTTCTAATATAATTTAAAATAAATTATTTGATTTACTTTTATATAATCAAAAACCAATATTTTGATAAATAAAAATATAAATTTATTTTTCCAAAGTTTTTAAAGTCTGATCTATATTAGTAGAAACAAAATGTTTAATATCATTAAATTTTACAGTAATATCTCCTTGTATTTCATCCATTTTATCATTATTTTTATTAATTCTAACAGCTCCATTATCATATTGAAAATTCATAAAATATTTTGATTTAGGAAAAGCCCCTTTTTTAACTTCAACTTCATCAAAATATTTAAATTCTTTATATTTAGGAGTGCTTTTTATTTGATTATTATTTTTTTTTTTATTTTTATCAGGATCAATAACTATAATTTTTTTAGAATATAATAACATTTTATTTTTTCCTTTATTTTTATTATTAAAATCATCTTGATTTAAAGTTTCTAAATCTTGAGCTAAATCTTTTAATTTAATTTTATGAGGTTCTCCTTTAGCTTTCATAATTCTAATAGTAAATTTTTTTTCTTTATTACTTTGACTATAATAATTATTATCTGAAAAATCAGTTAAAATTCTTTCATTATTATTATCTTCATTTTTTGAAAAATCAATTTTGAAATTGTCTTGATATGTTTTTTCATAAGAATTTTGAGTAGAATTTACATTAGGAAAAATACATCTTCCTCTTTTTCTTTTAGTATTAATTGGACTAATATCATATATAATTCTTTTCTTTTTTATATTTATATCATTTAAATTTGTAACAAAAGGAATATTATCTGTTTTTAAAGGAGTTTTTTTATATAACCTAAAAGTATTATGTCCACTTGTTAAATAAGGATTTGAATTAAAAAAAAATTCAGTTTTAGTTTTATGATGATGTTTTCTTCTATTTCTTTCTTTTGATAATTCATTACTTAAAGAAGAAGTATGATCAATAGAATTTAATATTTTTTTTAATCCAGATTTATCTATATTTGATATTATTTTTTCATTATTTTTTATTATTTTTTCAATTGGTTTATTTCCTTGAATATGTAAATTATATTTTATGTCATCATCTATTAATGGATATGGAGTAAATTTTTTCCAATGAGTTGCTCTATCAACTTTTTCTTTTTCATTTTGTTGATTTATTTGTAATAAATTATATCTTGTTTTTAAAGCAACATCATTTAAATAATACTCATTATTTAATACTTTCATTGGGTCTTGATACTTCATTAAATTTTTGAAACAGAAAAAAATAATATTTTATATTTTATGAAAAAATATTTTTATTGTTTTCAAAAAATAATAGTTTTTATTAATAAATTCAAAATTTTTTTTTTTAAAATTAAATTAAAAAGAAAATACTAATTAGTTAAATCATTATGATTTATAAATCCATTTATAAAATTTTTCCAAAAAATAAATTATTTATATCATTTTTATTATTGTCTTTCCTTTTAAAAATGTATTATTTATTTTAATGAAAAATTGAGGAATAATTTCTTTTATGAGATACTTTATATCTTAATTTAGGACTTTCACTAAAAGTTTTTTCATTTTTTTGAAATATATTATTTCTTGATAATTCATTTTTAGATAATATTCTATTTATTTCATTTCTTATTTTATCTGGAAATTTAATATCATTATTATTTCCAGTATTTAAAATTCTTTTAAAATCAATAGAACGCTTTTTTTTATTTTTAATTTTTATTTTTTCTTTTTCTAAATGGAATTTAGAATTAAATGGATTTAAAAGATATAAAATTTCATTTTTTTTCATATTTAAAACGACTCTTTTTTCATCGTTTAAAATATTATTATTTTCATATTTAACATTTTTATTAGGACAGTAATAACTATTATTTCTTCTTGTTGGAGATAAAGTTTTATTTCTTGGAGCAATTTCTGAATATACATCAAATAATTTTTGCTTAAATAAAGGATTTAAGAAATTAGATTTTGTTTTTGTTAATTCAAAAGAAGTTAAAACTTTTTTTGAATTTTCACCTGTATTATTTGAATTATTATCTTGAATATATCTTCCTGATAAAAGAACGTCTTTGGATAAACTATTTAATTTATCTAAATGTTGAATATTTCTTGAATTATGTTTTTTTTTCATTTTTATGATTAATGTGTTAATAAATATTTAATAATAAAAATTAAAAAATAAATGTAAAATAAAAGTTTAATCATTTAAGTAAAAAATAAAAATATCAAAAAAATTGATGAAACGAACATAAATTATTGTGTTTAAATTTAATAAAATTTTTAAATAGAAAAAATTAATTATCTTTATTTATATAAATATTTGTAAAAATCAATCGAAAAAATATTTAAAAAAATATGTATCTATCATAAAGATTATTCATTTAAACATTTATTCAAGCTTCATATTTTATTTATTCTTAAAGGAATTTTCTAATTTTATTTTATAAATCTCTCACAAATTTATTATGATTATAAAATAAAAAATTAGGTCCTACCGAGATTCGAACTCGGATCAATGGATTCAAAGTCCAGTGTGCTCACCGTTACACCATAGAACCATTTTAGAAATTTAAAATTTTAAATATTCAAGAATCATAGAACACTTTATTATAATTTTTTCCAAAAAAAAACCAAATTAATTTATTAACAAAAAAAATAATGTCAAATAAAGAAATATCTTCTAATTCAGATTCAAAAGAATCAGAATCAGAAAGTATTAATAGTTTAAATGAGTCAAATAGTAGTATTAATAATAACAATAATAATATAAATAATAACAAAAATGATGATAAATATAAAAAAAGAAAAAGAATAAAAGGGAAAAATAGTCTTTTAATTTCATATTCAAATTTATCAAACGAACAATTTTTAAAAAAAGGACTTGAATTATTTAGAAATCCAAAAAGAGATTTTAATGAAAATCAAATAGTTATAGAATTTTTAATGAATTTGGAACCATTTGCTCAATCAATAAAAGAAGTAAAAAAAGAAAATTCAAGAGATTTATTTTCAAGTCTTTCTTTTACTTTAAAACATAAATTTTTAGAAAAAAATAGAATAGTATATAAATTTAGTGATGATATAGATAATTTTTATTTAATATTAAATGGTAAAGTTGCTATTTTAGTTCCTAATGAAGAATATATTAAATTAGCAGAACCTGAGTATTTTCTTTATTTATTAAATTTAAGAAAATATAATGAAGTTGTTTTATTGCAAAGAATACTTAATAAAAATAATAAAATTTATCCAATGAATGAACAAAATTTTGATTCATGGATAAAAAGAGCAGTAGTTACAATTCAAAATTATCATATGAAATTGAGCCAAAAAGATAAATTCATTGGTAAAAGGATTTCATTAATACAAAGACAAAGTGTTTCAAAAGATGAAATAAACTATAATATAAATCAAAATCATTATAAAAATAATAATAATGAAAAAAAAAGAGATAGTATTGTTAAAATAATGACTTTTCAACCGAGAAAAAGTTTAGTTCCAAAAAAATTAATTGGAATTAAACCTTTTGAAAATGATGATGAAAAAACATTAGTATTATATATTCAAGATCAAATAATGGAAACTTATAAAATAATAGAAAATCCTTTAATTCCTAAAACTTTTTTTGAATTTGAAAATAGAAATGAAAAAATATCAATTGAACATTATATAAATAGAATAAAACCAAAAATTAATTATAATGAAGATTTAAAATATAATTATGTAAGAAGAGATGTATTAATTGCTACTTATTTCCTTGCAGAAGAGTTAAAAACTGGAGAAAAATTTGGAGAAGAATTATCAGATTTACTTTATTTAAACGAAGATCAAAGATTTGAAACTGTAATAACAACTGAAGACACAGATTTAGCTTATTTTAATAGAACTATTTATAATGATGTTTTAAAGGAAACTTCTGAAAAAAGTAAAAGAGATAAAATTAACTTTTTAATGGGATTAAATATTTTAAAAACAAATACTAATTTAAGGAATTTTTCCAATTATTTTAAACAAAAAATTTGTCGAGCTAAACAAATATTATATTTAGAAAATGCACCTTATGAAAATAATCATTTTGTATATTTTATTCAAAATGGAGAATTTGATACAAAAGCTCATAAAAGTTTATATGAAATTGATAATATTTTATTAAATTCTCATTTCAAAAATAAATTAAATAAAGTAGAAATTGATGAATTAGGAAATAAAAAAGAATATTATGAAAAAAAATCATTAAAATTTGAATCATTTGGAAAAAATGATATTATTGGACTTAGTGATTGTATTTATAATAATCATTATTTATTTACAGTTTCTTGTCAAACAAATAATGCAATTGTATATGAAATTAATATTAATTTTTTTAAAATGTTATTGAATATTAGTCCAATAATAAAAGAACGTTTAGTAAAAATGCAAAAAGAAAAAAATGAAATTATATTAAATTCTTTATATAAACAAAGACTTTCTGGAATTGAACTTATTTATCAAAAATATCAAAATAACAATATAAATGAGAGATCATATTCAAATATTAAAAGTGAAAATAATACAATAGAAAATTTAAAATATTCTGAAAAAAAATTGAAATATAGATTACAATCTCCAATTTCAATTTATCAAAAAAAAAGTATAAAAACAAAACAATTGCCAATTTTAAATGAATCAAATATAATTATTAAAAGAATTGAATCAAAAACAAAAAAAAGTCTTAAATCAATTTTTTTTTCAAATGATAATACTAGATTTAAATTTAAACGAACTTATGATATTGATTTAATTATGAGAGATAATGAAACTACTAATACATCTAGACATAAAAATAATTTTAGTTTAAATACTTTTGCTAATTTTAATGATATGAAAAAAACAAATGAAAATTTTCAAAAGAAAAAAAGAAAAATAAAATTGTTTAAAAAAAAAAATAATTTATATATTGATTCAATTAAAAAAAAGGTTATTGAAAATAATAAAGTTGTACAATTAAGAAATTTTTCACAAGAAAAAAAAATTTCTAGTAAAACTAATAATAATAATAATAAAATTAATAATAATAATCTTTTATTATATGATAAAGTGTTTACAAGTCAAAATCAATCTTTTATAAATCCACTTTTATATGATGATTTTGATAGAAAATATAATGCTTTTAGATATTTTAAACCGAAAAAAGAAGATTTAAGAGAACCTTATTATAGACTAGAAATTAATTCTTCTATAATAAATTATAAAAAGCAATTTAGAAGTGGAAATAATTCAAACAATAAATATTAATTGTGTATATAATATTTTTTTCAGATTTATTTTTTATTTTGGGTAATTGAAATTTTTTTAAAAGAAATTTTGTATTTAATTACTTAAATATTTGAGTAAATTAAAAAAATTAAAATAAAATAAAAGAATAAAAAGAGTTTTTTATTATTTAATTAAATAATAAATAATTAATAAATTGAAATTAATAATTTTTACCACACAAAATTTAATTAAAATTTTAATTTAATTAACTCATCACATAAATTTAATTCAATAAATATTTAACTCATAATTTTTATAATAATCTCAAAATACTGATTTTAAGAGTTTAAAAAGAATAATTCTAAATATTTTTTCTGTTTTAAAAATATTATCTCAAAAATGGAACATTAAATTCTCCACAAGGAAATCTCAATTGAATATTCGTTTTTCCAATCTTTCATTTATTTCAAATTATCCTTTTATAATTGAAAAAAATGTTAATGGAACCTAACCGAAATAAATTAAATTTAGATTTCACAAGAGTAAATATTTCTTATTATAAAAAAGAAATATCATTATTAAAAAATTATCTAAATTTAACATTTGATTCTATAAACAAATCAATTAATAATTGTGAATATTTAGTAGAATTAATATCAAAGCAAACAAAAAATAATGTAGATAATTCATATTATTCTGAATCAATGTCTACTGATGAAAAGACTGAAGATATAATAGATTTATTTAAAGATATTTATTGTCATAAAAAAATTGGTAAGTATCATTGGAGGATTAGAGCAATGAAAATTCTTAAATATAAAATGAAATTAATGATACGTTTTAAGAATTATCCTATAATTAAAAAATTTTCTGGAAGATCTAAAGTAGCTTCTTTAAAACCTAGAGCTCATGGAAGATTTGTAAAAAAAAATTAAGGTTTTCTTCCTTTTTTACTTATTAGATTTTTTAATCAATTATGATTAGAATTTTGAAAAAATCAATAAATTCAAATGAATATTCTTATATATAATATTATTAATAACAAATTTGAGTTATTAAATTTAAATTATTTGGTAGATAAAAAAAAGAAAAAATTATTATAGTTTTATAGCATAATGTATATAATAATAATCATAATTTAATTATTATAAATTAAAACTCTCTAAGAATATAAAAGCTAATAATTCTTTTACAAAAAAAGAAAATTAACCAAAAAGAAAAGAGATAAAAATAATATTATAAACCTTTAAAAAAAATCTAAACAAAAAAAATTAATTACTCATTTAAATTTATATTTAATAAATAATTAATCTAAGAAAGAAGAAGAAATTAAAAAAAAATGACAATGATTTCCAAACACACGTAAAAGAATATTCAAACAAACCATGTATATTATTTATTTATAGAGAAAGCTTTATTCATAATTCATTATTACAAGATTTAAATCCTTCTCATCCGAAAGAGGGGATGAAAAAATTAGAGTTTTAAGTAAAGCTCATTATCAAAAGAAAAATCAATCTAATTTAAGGGAATATATTAATCATTTTAATAATATTATTAATGATTATAATAATATTATTAAAGTTAAAGTATTAATATAATTAATAATTACATTGGTAAAACAACTGAATTATAAATTTAGCTTATTAATTCTTTTGTAAAAATAATAATAATAATAATGATATTAATGATTAACCTAATGATTGTAATTTTGTTAATATGGGAATTGTTAAGTTATCACATGGGGAATTAAAAATATGATAATAATTTTTGAGTTAATTAAATATGATTAAATAAAGATTTTTATAAATTTAATAATTTATAAATAAAAAAACTTTTTGAAAAAATTTTAATTCAATTTCAAATATATTTAATATATTTAATTATATTATACTATTTAACTTTATTTTTATATTTATAAATTTATAATTTCATAAACTCGGCTTTATATTAACTTTATATTTAGTTTGAATACCAAATAATGCTCTATTTATATTTTCATTTAATTTTTTATAATCTTTAATTTCTTTTTTATGAATATATTCATACATATCATTATCAATTTTTTTAATTTCATTTTCAATAATTTCAATTTTTCTTTTAATTTCTAAAATTTGATTAAATTCTTTAAGTTTAGTAGGATTTAGAAAGCTTTTATGAAGAAAAAAAATAGAATTTCCAGCTTCACTTTTAAAAGAAAAATTACTTTTAGTTTTTTTATCTATATCAATTTTATTAAAATTAGAAGTAGAATTAGAATATAATTCAACATGTTTATCAAGTAATTCTCCAACTTTTTTCATAACATATTTATCAACAGGAGAATTACTTTGACTTATAAAGGTATTTTCTTTACTAATAACAAATTGACTATTTCTTTTTAAGCCTTTTAAAAAATTAAATTGATGATATTTGTATTTAGAAATTAAATCTTGTTTTTCTAATTGTTTTTTTGCAATTTGAACAATAAATTTACTCATTTTTTCATTAAAATAATTAGGAAAATCTTCTTTTTTAGGTTCATAATTTAATTTTAATAATCTTCTAACTACCCAAGATAAACCTGATTTTCTTGTATCATTTCCTTTTTTTAATATTTCTAAATAATAATTAATTCCACATTGAATATTATCATTTAATTCATCTTTTAATTGTTTTATTTCATGATGAACTTGATTACTATTTTGAATATAATAATTTTCTAATTCTGAATTTTTTTCTTCTTCTTCTTTTTGCTTTTTTATTGAATCTTCTATTTCTTTTTCTAATTCTTTTTCTTTTTCTTCTCCTTTTTTTATTTTTAATTCTAATTTAGATTCAGGTAATTTTTCACTATCACTTCTTATTAAAGTATTTTTTTGATGTAAAGATTTTAATATTGAAATTTTAGCATCAATTTCAATCGAATTATTTAATCTTTTTTCATTTCTATTTTTACAAAAATTATATAAATCTTGATTAATATTAGATTCAACCTTTTTTTTATTTTCTAACCTTTTATTTATTGTCTCAATATACTTTTGAGCTTTTTTTTCATTAGAATGTTTATCTCTTATTATTTCATCATATCGATCTAAATAAGATATATCTTCTTGTTTATTAAATGAAAGAGAATGTTTTTTTTTATTTCTTGTTTTATTTTCTTTTGAAAATATTTCAAAATTAAAACTAAAGTTATTTGTTTTATAATAATCAGTATTTATTATTCTTTCTTCTTCATTTAATATTGTTGATAATTTTTTATATAATGGCTTATTTATATATTGAATTTTTGTTAAATCTTTTAATAAATCTTCTTTTGATATTAGTTTATGAGTTATTGGTAATTTTGTTAATGCTATGAAACTTTTTCTTGAACCTGATTTTCTTTTGTTATTTTTATTTTTTTTTTCAAAATCATCCATTGATTTTTTTAATGAAGGAGGAATTATAAAATTTTTTTCCAATGGTATTATTCTATTAATTTTAGGATGTGGAATTTTCCTTTTTTTTTCATTCATTTTTATTATAGATTATAAAAGTAAAGAGTATATAAAATAAATTTTTAATATAATTATAAATAAATAAAAAGAATCTAATACATAAAAAAGAAAAAATAAAACAGAAATTCAAATACTTTTATTTTTTAATTCCATTTCCAAAAATTCCAACAACAATGGTTATATCATCTCTTTCATAAAACATATTTTCCCATTTATCAATAGCTTTCTTTCCCAAAATTTCAGCTAAATCTAAGTTAAAAGAACAAAAATTAAAATTTTGATTATAATGAGTCTGATTCAATTTTTTATGAAAAAAACCTTGAATTTCACTAATAATATCATTTCCATTTATAACATCCCATAAACCATCAGAAGCTAAAATAACACATTTAAATCTAAAATCAATAGTTTTAATTATTACATCGGGATCACTAATATTACCATATAATTTAGAATCTAAATCTCCTATTGTTCTACTTACTGCTAAACCAGGATAATTTGTCCCTTTTTCATATAATCTAAACACTCCTTCAAATTCACCTAAATTATTTTTACTTTTATGTACTTCTCCTCCTTTCTCTAATATTCTTTTTTTTTCTTCTTGTTTATTTGGTTTGTGATCTTCACTTAAATTTTCATATGTGAAATTATATAGTTTTTTTAAATTTAGTTTTGATATTGAGTGTTTTTTTATTAATATACAACGAGAATCTCCTGTATTTGCACATATTATATGTTTTGATATTTGGAATAATAATACACATGTTGTTCCACTGTTTTTAGAATTGAAGTTTTCTTTTAATAAAATTTGGTCAAAGGATTTATATATTTTTTTTATTAAGGAAAAATTATTTTGTGTTAACTTTGAATATATTAATTCTTCATCTATTTTATTTTTTAAATTTAATTTATCACTAATGTATGTTTCTTCTAAAGTAAAAATATTTTTTATTTGATCTTTAATAAATTGAGATATTAAATGACCTTCATTTCCATGCCCGTCTAAAATTCCTAAAATATTATAATTTAAATTAAATATATTTGATAATATTATATAAGAATCTTGATTTATTTTTGTTGTTCCATCATCTAAAGTTCCAGCTTGAGAAAAACTATAAAATTTATTTATTGTATAATTATCTGGATTATAACATTCATAAAATATTTTTTGAGGAGTATTACTTTTAGATATTATTCTTTCTCTTTCTTTACTTGAAGATTCTTTCTTTACCATCATTTGATTTAAATTAAGATTTAATAAGTTTTTTGTTGAGTTATTTTTATTAAAAATTGTATTTTGGAAAAAAAGTTTTTTATGTGGTTTATTTAAATTTAATAATGGAATTATTCTCAATTGATTTTTATGAATAGATTTAATTGAATTGGAAAATAAATTTGTAATTGAATTATTATTTGTTAAATAATTTTCTTTATTATGTGAAAATTTTTGGATTTTTGGTAAAATATTTTTTTGAGATGCATAATTATATTCTGATATAAAACTATTATATTTTGTAATATCTTTTATTTGTCTTGATATTTTTAATGAATCATCTGAAGTATTAAATATCCTTTTTCTTTTAAATATCATTTTTGAATTTAATTTATTCAAATCTAACTTTTCTCGATTTGATATTGAATTTTTTCTATTTTTGGAAAGTTTTGTTGTTTTTGGTATATTCATATTTAATTTAACGTTTAAATTTATTTAACGTATGTTATTTAATTATTTAAAAATAAAATAAATAACAAATACTGGATATAAAATTAGTTAGAAAAAATATTATACAATAAGTAAATATATTTTTAATAAAATGCTAAAAATATTTTAAATTATAAATTAAAAATAATTTTTAAACTAAAAATAAAAACAATGATTGAGAAAATCGAAAATTTAATATTTTTGATTTATTCAAAAAATTATAATTCTTTTTGTTTGAAATAAATATATTTTTAATTCACTTTTTCAATGATGAATTATGTATAAAAAATCTTTGGTTTATATCTTCAATTAACAATACTATATTAATTTAACTCAAAATATTATATTTTTGGACAAAAGGAAATTGAGGATCAAGAATTTCTTTCTTTCCATCATCATCAACAATATTTAAGTTTCCATCAAAATCTATATCCAATTGTTTATGTAATTTTCCTCTTTCTTCATTTCTTTTTGTGATTTTAATGTCAAATATAGCATTCTTTTTCCATTCTTCTATAATTTTTTTACAATCATAAATTTTTAATTTATTACATATATCCTTTCAAATTAGTATAGAAAATTCCAAGGAATATTATCTCCATGATTCCCTAATTTACATACAATTCTTCCACCTTTTCTAATTTCGAAAAAACAGGACATTGACTGAAATTAATTCCAAAACTTAATTGGTAAAAATCTTTATACTTATCAACTAAAATTCCACATACTTTATATTTCTCAATACAAAGGGCATCATTAGGCCATTTAATTCCAAATTTATCTTTGGATATTTTATTTAATTTTCACAAACTGATATTGCTATTAAAAAAGGAGTCAATTTTAAAGTATCTATTGTCATATATTTTTCTTTAATATTTAATGTTGTTAAAGCATTTCCTTTCTGGCTTGGCATATTTTCAATCACCGCTTCCACGAACATGTGTTTGTTCATCACAATTTAATAAAAAATTATCTTGTTTTCCTTCATCTATCATTTTGTTAGATAATTATATTGTTGAATCAATTATTCCTTTGTGGATTATCTCAAAAGGTATTTGGTCATTCATTTCTTTATATCTTTAAATATTTAATCATTAAGATATAAATTATATCTTTTTTTTTTATTTTAATAAAAATAATTTCAATTTAAAAATATTATCATTTTTAATATTTTTTTTTATTCTTTAATTCATCAACGTAAAGGGCTCGATTATTGGTCTGCTGAAGAATATCTAACTGGAGAATTTGAAAATAAACTTGGATCCATTGTAAATTGGTAGCTAAAGATGGAAAAATAACTGGAGAATATTTTAATAAACCATCTCGGGGAAAATTAATTCAACCAGGATTCTCAGTTAATGGAATTTATACCCCTGTTGGAGATGGTGCTTTAGTTAGTATGATCATAATGTTTAAATGGAAGGTGAAAAAGAAAAAGGTTTAGAAAAATTTAGTCAAATGGTTAATAATAGAAAAGTTTATGCATTTAAAAAGAAATTTAAAATGAATTTACTACTAATGAATAATGAAAATGAAAAAAACGAATGGCTTGTTTTGTTACAAGTATTGGCCAAGATTATTTTAAGAAAATTAAATAATAAAACAGATTCATAAACCTATTAAAATTTTTTTTTATATAAGTAAATCAAAAAATTTAATAAAAAAAGTGTTCTAACATTTTTATAAAATATAATTATTATAAAAAATGAAAAATAGGTCTTTAGCAAAAATTCATATTTTATTTATGATTCTAGATTGTAGTAAAGATAAATCAATAAATTCAACTTTATCATCAAATATATTGATGGATGGACAGATAATAATTTTTATTTTAAATTTTTTTTATAAAATTCTTTGTTTAATTTTAATTGAAGATAGAGCTTAATTTTTTTTAACAAAAAGGTCCTGACCAATATTAGTTGCTGCCCATTCATCTTCTTCACTTTCATTGTAATTCAAAATCCAATTCATTTTAAATTCTTTTTTAGATGCATAAACTTTTCCATTCCAAGCACATTGTCTGTATCTCTCCAAACCATTTGTTTTATGGCCTTCTATTTTGAAAGTTACTATCATTGTAAGTAATGCACCATCTTTAACAGGAGTATAAATTCCATTAACTGGGAATCCTGGTTGAATTAATTTTCCACGAGATGGTTTGTTAAAATATTCTCCGGTTATTTTTCCATCCTTAGCTACCAATTTACAATGAGATCCAAGATTATTTTCAAATTCTCCAGTTAGAAATTCTTCAGCAGACCAATTTGAATTCATTTATTAATTATATTATATTATATTCTTTTTGTGGGTGTCTTTTATTATTTATTTATTAAATTATATAAAAAATTATATTTTTTTCAAAAAAAAATAATTTATAAATATTAAATAATTAATTTTTATTAATGATAATTTTATCATTCTATTCATTCAAATTGAATGAAGAACTTCTTATTTAATAGTAATAAATAAAATCGATTGAATATATAAAATATGTATTAACAATACTATATTAATTTAACTCAAAATATTATATTTTTGGACAAAAGGAAATTGAGGATCAAGAATTTCTTTCTTTCCATCATCATCAACAATATTTAAGTTTCCATCAAAATCTATATCCA
>JAEEGK010010593.1_pt1 | contig 21235 bp, 19 predicted proteins | sample 8958771 | NCBI WGS metagenome assembly JAEEGK01 (sample SAMN16246547, study PRJNA631951) | gut metagenome | biome: gut microbiome; feature: rumen; material: SC-attached | host: Bos | place: Iran: Karaj | collected 2018-10 | reverse complement strand
AAAAAGAAAAAAAAAGACAAAAAAAAAAAAAAAGAAGCAAACGAGCCAAAGAAAAAATTTTGGAATTAAAAAGAATGAATTCCGAAAAAAAAGAAAACAGAAAGAAGGTTGTAATAGAATGAAAATAGCATTGGCAAAAATAAACCAAACAGCAGGAAAAGTTACGGATAATCTTAATAAGATATCCGATTATATCGTCGATGCCCAAAAAGAAAAATGTGACTTAATAGTGTTTCCGGAATTTGCAATTTGCGGCGGATATTGCGGAGATTTGCTTTTAAACAAAGATTTTATCGAAGAAAATATAAAAGCCGCAGATAAAATAATTAAAGAAAGCAATATACCCGTAATTTGCGGAACTATTACGAAAGACGGTAAGGACGGACTCCTAAATTCGGTTTCTTTATTATATAAAGAATTGTCGACGGTAGCTTCCGCAAAGAATACATTAAACGATTCCGCTTTTAACGATATAAAATATTTTAAAAAATACGACATTATTAACACTTTAAAATTTGCAGACAAAAATATAATGTTTGTCGTTATGGATAATCCCGAAACAATAAAAGAAAATATTTTAACTGTTTTTAAGGAAACGAAAACAAAGCCGAATACCGTTTTTGTTCTCGGTTGCAGCCCTTATTATTACGGAAAAATCGAAGAATTCAAAGAATTAGCAAAGAATCTTGCCATACAAACAAAAGCGGATTTTGCTTATTTGAATATGCTCGGCGGAAACGACGGTTTTATTTTCGACGGACTTGCAATCTATGTCGATAAAAACGGTAACTTTAAACTTGTAGAACAATCTTTCGAAGAAAAATTGATAATCGTTGATACCGACGGAATAAATGTCGAAAACAAACAAAATGATAAAAACAAAGAAATGTATGATGCTTTAGTCTTGGGACTAAAAGATTACATGACAAAAAACAAATTTAAGAAATGTGCTTTGGGTGTAAGCGGGGGAATAGATTCCGCATTGGTTGCCGCTGTTGCCGCAGATGCAATAGGTTCCGAAAATGTATTAGGTGTTCTTATGCCGTCGAAATATACATCCAAAGAATCTATAGATTGCGCTTTGGAATTGTGTAAAAATTTAAACATTCAAGCAAAAACAATTCCTATTAACGACATTTATGATGTCTATATAAAAACGCTAATACCTTCTTTTGAAGGAAAGCCAAAAGATTTAACGGAAGAAAATTTGCAGGCAAGAATAAGAAGCAATATTTTAATGGCATTATCGAATAAGTTCGGTTATTTTATTTTGTGTACATGTAATAAGTCCGAAGATGCCGTAGGTTACAGCACGCTTTACGGTGATGCAACGGGCGGATATTCCGTTATAGGAGACTTATTAAAGAAAGATGTTTATGCACTTTCAAAATACAGAAACACAATTTCAAATGTTATTCCGGAATTTATAATTACAAGACCTCCCACGGCAGAACTCAGAGACAATCAAAAAGATTCCGATTCGTTACCGGAATACGATATTTTGGACGATATATTAATAAAAATATTGGAAGAGGAAAAAACTTATTCTCAAATAATAAAAAGCGGTGTAAAAAAAGAAGTTTTAGATAAAGTTTGGAAACTGTTATCCACATCGGAATACAAGAGAAGACAATCTCCGTTAGGAACAAGAGTTTCTAAAACCGCTTTTTCAAGAGATATTACTTTACCAATGAGCAATGGATATATATGGAAACAGAATCAAAAATAAATATAACTATCAATGCCGATACTGTAAAAGGGCACAGAAAAAGAGTAAAAGATAAATTTTTTAAAACTAATTTTGAAGGTTGGCACGACTACGAAATTTTAGAATTTGCATTATTCTTTGCAATATCGAGAAAAGATACAAAACAAATAGCTAAAGATCTTATAAAAAAGTTCGGAAGTTTAAAAGATGTATTGTTTGCCGATTATGATGAATTAAAAGAATTTTTTAAAGATGTTAAAGGTGTAGGAGAACATGTAGCATATTTTCTTTATTTTTTAAAAAACTTTGCCGTGAAGTATTCGGAATTCGCCGTGAAAGAAAAAGAAAAACTTTCCAGCCCGCAGGAAACCGTTGATTTCCTGAAAAACTTTATAGGAACATCAAACGAAGAAAAAATGACGGCATTATTTTTAAATGCTTCTAATAAAGTTTTAGACTGTAAAATAATAAGTGAAGGGACTGTATCAAGGTCTGCAGTATATCCTTCAAAAATTGTAAAGAATGCAGTTTTAACGGATGCAAGAAGTGTTATAGTTGCTCATAATCATCCGGGGGGTGTTTGCAAACCTTCACAAAATGATATAATAGCAACTGAAGCAATACAAAAAGCTTTAAAGACAGTGGATGTTATATTATTAGACCATATAATCGTTACAAATGCCGATTATTACAGTTTTAAAGATAACGGTCTAATATAGGAGAAAAAAATGAGTGGTTTATTCGGTGTAGTTTCTAAGAAGAAAGACAGCTGCATAGATTCATTAATTTACGGAACGGATTATCAGGCACACATGGGTTCCGAATACGGCGGATTGGCTGTATTGGGTAATAACAGTTTTGCAAGATTCATTCACAGAATGAGCAATGCTAATTTCAGAGATAAATTTTTTGAAAGTATAAAAAATATAGAAGTACACAGCGGTATCGGTGTAATAAGCGATTTGGAAGAACAACCTATTTATATGAAGTCTAAAGTGGGGGAATTTTGTATAGTTACTTCCGGAAGGATCGTGAACATGGAAGAACTTGCAAAAGAGATGATGGATGCCGGAATATGTTTCAGCGAATTCAGCAAATCTCATGTTAATATGACCGAACTTGTAGCAAGAATCGTTTCAACCGGTCAAACAATACAAGACGGTATAAAATTGATGTTCAGTAAGATAAAAGGTTCTTGTTCTTTGCTTATCTTGACGAGAGAAGGAATTTATGCCGCAAGAGATTATTTCGGAAGAACGGCACTTGTTTTAGGTCAGGATTCAGAATCTTTTGCTATTTGTTCTGAAACCTGCGGTTTTGCAAATTTAGGATACAGAACAATCAGAGACTTAAATCCGGGAGAAATTCTTTTAATCAGTGATACCGAAGTTAAAGTTTTGGAACCGGGTTACAAAGAAAAGAAAATTTGTACATTCTTATGGATATATACGGGATTTCCGTCATCAAGTTATGAAGGATTAAATTCCGAAATCGTAAGAGAAAGAAGCGGAAAACTTCTTGCAAAAAGAGATAAGGGAATAAAGGCGGATTTGGTTGCCGGTGTTCCTGATTCCGGTCTTGCACACGCAATAGGTTATTCAATGGAGTCCGGTATTCCGTTTAGAAGACCGTTGGTAAAATATACTCCCACCTACGGAAGAAGTTATGCACCTCCGTCACAACATTTAAGAAACTTAACCGCAAGAATGAAACTTATAGCAATAAAAGAAGTTATTGAAGGAAACAGTCTTATTCTTTTGGAAGATTCTATAGTCAGGGGAACACAGTTAAAGAATTTTACCGTTGAAAAAATTTGGAATTGCGGAGCAAAAGAAATACATGTAAGACCTGCATGTCCTCCGTTGATGTTTCCGTGCACATATTGTAACTCTACAAGAACAAACAGTGAACTTATAACAAGAAGAGCTATAAGAGAAATTGAAGGCAGTGATATAGAAGATATTTCCGAATACCTTGACCCGAAAACCGAAAAATATGCTAAAATGATAGAGTGGATCAGAAAGTATTTGAATATTACGTCTTTGAAATATCAAACATTGGAAGATATGATAGAAGCAATAGGTTTACCGGAAGAAAATCTTTGTACATATTGTTGGAACGGTAAAGGAAACGGTTGCAAAGACTGTAAAAAAACAGAAAAATAGAGGTATAGAGTGATAGAAGTATAGAAACTGCTTTTTGTCATCCCGCACTTGATGCGGGATCTCGCAGTTAGGTGGTTTCCATACCTCAATACATCCATACATCTAGTCATCAAAATCGCAAAGGCGATTTTTATTGGGGCTATAGCTCAGTTAGCAGAGCGCTTGCATCGCATACAAGAGGCCGGGGGTGCAACTCCCCCTAGCTCCATATTTTTTATTGACTTTTATGACTAATAAGTTGTAAAATTGTAGTGTTGTTTTAGTTGTATTTTTATATAAATTAAGAAGGATTTTTTAATATGACGTTAGCACCGAGTGTGTTGTTTCATATAGGAAGTTTTCCTGTTACAAACACGCTACTTACCACAATAGTTGTAGATGTTATTATAATTGCGCTTGTTATAGTTTTTAACAAGTGTTTATCTCTTTATCCGAAAGGAATCCAAAATTTTTTGGAAATGGTTTACGAATACTTTTATAATGCGACGAAAGAAGTTTCAAGTAAAGTTGAAATCATATATCCGTGGGTTATAACATTTTTCATTTTTATAGTAATTTCCAACGTATTGGGACAATTTCCGGGTTTTGAAACAATAAGATTTCATGCTGCAGGTTCCGGAGAAGAAGGTGTACCTTTATTTAGAACGGCAACAAGTGATTTGAATGTTACTCTTGCATTTGCCGTTATATCGATAGTAATGTGTCATTTTTATTCAATAAAATATACCGGTGTAAAAAGTTACATCGGCAGATTTCTTTCTTTGAGTCCTATATTTTTATTTGTGGGCCTTTTAGAATTCATAGGTGAGTTTACAAAAGTTATATCATTGTCTTGCAGATTGTTTGGAAACCTGTTTGCAGGGGAAAGTGTTATGGGAACAATTTCATCAATGAGTATTTGGGGTATTCCTTTACCGTTTTTCGGTGTTCCTATACCGTTTATGATGTTGGAATTAATGGTTGCCGTTATTCAGGCAATTGTTTTTGCTATGCTTACAATGGCATTTATGAGTATAATGGTTGAAAAACATTAAAATAATTCAGAAGGATATTAGGAGGAAGTAAAGATGGTTATTACATTAACAGGTGGTATTATTATTGCAATAGGAGCTTTAGGACCTGGTCTCGGTATCGGTTTAATCGGTGCAAAAGCAGTTGAAGCAATCGGAAGAAATCCGGAAGCAGCCGGTAAAATAATGGTAAACATGCTTATAGCTATGGCTTTTGCTGAATCTATAGCTATTTATTGCTTAATATTTGCATTTATGAAGTAATTCTATGGATATAATAACAAACATATTAAATTTATTTGGATTGGAAGGTAAACTCTTTATAGCACAGATAATAAACTTTGCTGTATTGTTGATTATCTTAAAGATTTTCTTATATAAACCGATTGCACAAATATTAGAAGAAAGAAAAGCAAAAATAAAACAAGGCCTCGATGATGCCGAAAATGCAAAAAAGGCATTGGAAGAAGCTGATAGTCAAAAACTTTCAATTTTGAAAGAAGCAAAAGTTGATGCTGATAAAATTTTAGATAACACAAAAAAGTCTTCCGAAATTTTAAAACAAAAATCTTCCGAAGATGCAAAAAGACAAGCTACGGAAATTGTTGATAATGCAAAAAAACAAGCTCAAGCAGAGTTTGATAAAGCAAGTAAACAAGTAGGTTCAATGTCTGTAGATTTATCTAAAAAAATAGTATCGAAAATATTATCTGAAATTTTTACCGAGCAGGATAAAACAGCAATATTATCCAAAGCGGTAGAAAAAATAGAGAAAGGCGGATATGAAAAAGCAACAAATTAAGCAATTAGCTTTATCGATAATGGAAGCAGGGGAAATATCTCCGTCTGTTTCCGAATGGATAAATAAAAATTTATCAAAAAGCGAACTAAAGCTTTTTGTAGGCTATTTGGAAAGAGCATTAAAAGAAGCCACCGTTACGGTAAAGTATGCGGGAAATCCGTCGCAAGTTACTAAAGAAAAAATACAAAAAATGTTTCCCGACAAGAAACTTGTGTATGTAAGAGCAGACGAAGAAATCGGTGCGGGAATAAAATTTGAATTTGGCGATTATATTTTGGACTATACGGTAACAAATATGATTGTAAAAATAATGAAAGATTTGAGAGAGAGTCTATGAAACCAGAAGAACTTATAAAACAGATAGAAGAAAAACTTAATTCCGTAGATATTAATCCGGAACTTGTTAACTACGGTATAGTTGAAACGGTAGGTGACGGTATCGTTAAAGCTACCGGCCTTTCCGGTGTAGGTTACGGGGAAGAAGTTGAATTTGAAAACAAAGCCAAAGGTTTGGTTTTGAATTTGGATGAAGATGCCGTATATATCGTGTTACTTTCCGATATAGAAGTTACTAGAGGAATGAAAGTTTCCACAACGGGAAAAATTCTCGGTATCAATGTGTCGGATAAATTGATAGGAAGAGTTATAGATCCTACATGTAAACCGTTGGACGAAAAAGAACTTAAAATAGACGACGGAAAACTTTATCCGTTGGAAAAAATTGCCGCGGGTATTATTGAAAGAAGCCCTGTAGACAGGCCTATAAAAACAGGTATTAAAGCAATCGATGCCATGATACCTATCGGAAGAGGTCAAAGAGAGCTTATTATCGGTGACAGAAATACCGGTAAAACAGCAATTGCAATAGATACAATCATTAATCAGAAAAAATTGGATTTGGGCTTAAAAAGAGTTATTTGTATATATTGTGCAATAGGTCAGAAAAGATCCAATGTTGCATCACTCGTTGCAAAACTCAAAGAAGCAGGAGCAATGGACTACACAATAGTAGTTTCCGCAACCGCTTCGGATCCTGCATCCTTACAATATATTGCACCTTTTGCCGCTTGTGCAATCGGTGAATATTTTATGGAAAAAGGCGAAGATGTTCTTGTCGTTTACGACGATTTAACAAAACATGCTTGGGCATACAGACAAATATCGTTGTTGCTCAAAAAACCTGCAGGCAGAGAAGCATATCCCGGAGATATCTTCTATTTACATTCAAGATTACTTGAAAGAGCCGTAAGACTTTCCGACAAAAACGGCGGAGGAACACTTACAGCATTACCTATAATAGAAACACAAGGAAACGATGTTTCAGCATATATTCCTACAAACGTTATATCCATTACCGACGGACAGATTTACCTTGAAGGAGATTTGTTCAATGCCGGTGTAAGACCTGCGCTTAACGTAGGTTTGTCGGTATCCAGAGTAGGCGGTGCGGCACAGACGAAACCTATGAAACAATTAGCCGGACCTGTAAGACTTGAACTTTCACAGTTCAGAGAGTTACAGAGCTTTGCTCAATTCGGCAGTGATTTGGATGAAGATACATTGAACAAAATTAACAGAGGTAAAGTTTTAACCGAAGTATTGAAACAGCCTCAATATAAACCGTTCGATGAAGCATCCGAAATTATAGCAATATATTCCGCAACATCGGGTTGCTTGGACGATGTTAAAATAGACGATATTATGTCTGCAGAAAACAAAATAATAGAGTTCGTAAAATTAAATTATAAAGATTTGGTTAAAAAGTTGGGTGAAAACAAAAAATTAGACGAACAAACATTGGCAGAACTTAAAAATGCTATTTTGGAATGCAAAAAAACAATTTAATGAGATAATATAATGGCGGAAAATTTACAACAAGTTAAAAAAAGAATAAAAACGGCCGACAGCATAGCTCAAATAACAAAAGCTATGGAAATGATTGCCGCTTCTAAAATAAAAAAAGCTCAATCTGCCGTTGAAAAGAACAAACCTTATGCCGACAGAGTAAAATTTATCGTGCAAAAAATATTGGCTGAAAACAGTGATTTAGCGTTAAATTCATCTTTTATCGGATTGAATTCAAATGCTTCAAGAAAATTGGTTTTTGTTATTTCCAGTGATAAAGGTTTGTGCGGCGGTTTGCTTGCCAATATATACAAACAAGTTTATACGAATGTAACAAAAGACGATTATGTTGTTACAATAGGTAAAAAAGCTCAAAACTTTTGTATAAAGAACGGTTACAATGTTAAAGCATCTTTTAATATGGGTTCATCTTTTCCTAAATACGAAAGCATATTTCCTATGTTAAAGATAATGCAAAATTTATATGAAACAAAAGAAATATCTGCAGTGGATGTTATTTATACAAACTTTAAAAATCGTTTGGTTCAGGAAGCCGTAACAAAAGTTCTTGCACCTATAGAAAGAGACGAAAAATTTGTAAACAAAGGAGATCATGTTTTTGAACCTTCTTCAAAAGAAGTGTTGGATCACTTGATTCCTTATTATTTCGAAGCTTTGTTCTATAATATGTTGATGAATGCCTATGCAAGTGAACAGGCGGCAAGAATGTCTGCAATGAGCAATGCAAACGAAAATGCAAAAGAAATATCGGCATCATTAACGATAGTTTATAATAAGTCAAGACAAGAAAAAATTACCAATGAAATTCTTGATTTGGCAAACGGGCAGATACATTAAAATTTGCCGTAGGCAATTTTGGAAGAATGGAAGATTAGAGGTATGGAAGATTAGAGGGAAAGAGGAAGAATAAATAATAACAAAATTTGCGTAGCAAATTTTACATTTGAGCTTCCAATCATCAAATCTTCAAATCATCCAATCTTCAAAAACGCGAAGTGATTTTTAATTATTAGAGGATATAGGTATGGAAAAGATTAATAAAGGTGAAGGTTTTGTTATCAGAGTTCAAGGAGCCGTTGTTGATGTAAGATTTAACAACGAAACACCTGAAGTTTACGAAGCTCTTAACATAACAATGAAAAACGGTTCCAAACTCGTTTTGGAAACTATGTTCCAAATGGACAATTTCGAAGTAAGAACAATAGCTTTAGGTTCTACCGACGGATTAAAAAGAGGAGATAAAGTTTTAAGAACAAATGCTCCTATTTCGGTTCCGGTAGGAGAAAAAACTTTAGGCAGAATATTTAATGTTTTAGGCCAGGCTGTAGACGGATTGGGAGAAATAAGTAAAAAAAACAGCGATTTCGCACCTATACATAAACCGTCACCAAAACTTTCCGAACAGAAAACAACACCTGAAATTCTCGAAACAGGTATAAAAGTTATAGATTTAATTTCACCGTTCACAAAAGGCGGTAAAATCGGTATATTCGGCGGAGCCGGAGTAGGTAAAACCGTTGTTGTTAAAGAGCTCATAAGAAACATAGCTATGGAACACGACGGACATTCCGTATTTGCAGGAGTTGGAGAAAGAACAAGAGAAGGTACGGATTTGTGGATGGAAATGAAAGAGTCCAACGTTTTGGATAAAACCGTTCTCGTGTTCGGTCAGATGAACGAACCTCCCGGAAGCAGAATGAGAGTTGCTTTAACCGGTCTTACAATGGCGGAATATTTCAGAGATCAAAAGAACGAAGATGTGCTTTTGTTCATAGATAACATTTACAGATTTGCACAGGCAGGCAGTGAAGTTTCCGCATTGCTGGGCAGAATGTCTTCGGCTGTAGGTTATCAACCTAACTTGGCACAAGATATGGGCGAATTGCAGGAAAGAATCGCATCAACAAATAAAGGTTCCGTTACATCTGTTCAGGCAATATATGTTCCTGCCGATGACTACACAGACCCTGCACCTGTAACGATTTTCTCTCATTTAGATGCAACAATTACATTGGACAGAGCAATCGTGGAACAAGGTCTTTACCCTGCTGTTAACCCGTTAACATCGTCTTCAAGATTACTCGATCCTAACACTGTTGGAAAAGATCATTACGAAGTGGCAATGAATGTTAAAAAAATATTACAGAAATATAAAGACTTGCAGGATATTATCGCAATTTTGGGTATGGATGAATTATCCGATGAAGATAAATTAACGGTTGCAAGAGCAAGAAAAATACAAAAATTCCTTACACAACCGATGTTTGTTGCTGAAACATTTACCGGTTTGGAAGGAAAATATGTTAAAATTGAAGATACAGTAAAAGGTTTTAAAGAAATTATCGAAGGTAAATACGACGATATTTCGGAACAGCATTTTTATATGGCTGGAACAATAGAAGATGTTTTAAAAAGGGCTAATAAATAATGGCTAATATTTATAAGTTGGATATTTTATCTCCGGAAGGAACTACTTTCAGCGGAAATGTTAAACAAGCTACATTTCCTACAACATCCGGTTTAATTACAATACTCGCGGGACACACCGCTTTAATAACCACGCTTGCACAAGGTGATATTGAAATAGAATCCGAAACCGGTGAAAAGAAAAGTATCGCCATATCCGGCGGATTTTTGGAAGTGTCCGAAAATATGGTAAGTGTAGTTGCCGATTTTGCGGTAAGAAGCGAAGATATCGACGATAATTTAATAGAAAAAGCAAAAAGATATGCGGATGAGCAGAAAAAGAAAAAAGACAATGTAAATACGGAAATGGCGGAAAGAGAATTACAAAAAGCAATAATGGCACTTAAGGTGCTTGAACATAATAAACTAAAAAGAAAGAGTAAAGGAGTAAAATATTGAAAAATATTTTTTCATTCTTAACCGCATTGTTTGTTTGCAGTATGTTTTTGTTTTCGTGTTCAACAGCAAAGAAAGATAAAGTTTCGTCCATGAAAGCAACCGAAGAAGGCGATCAGGTTGCAAAGGAAGAAATTATATACACCGAAAAGAAGGTTTTTGCCGTATATAACGGGAAACCCACACAATACAGATACATTTTAAAGAATAAAGTTGTTGCCGTCGAAAATCTTAACGAAAACGGACAAGTTGTTTCTTTCAGAGGCGAACTTCCGAACGGCTTAATAAAAGAATACGATATGAAAAATAATCTTGTATCGGAAATGAATTATAACGCCGGAAAATTGGAAGGAGTTATAAAAACTTTTTATGCCGGCGGCAAAAATGTTGCTTCCGTTAAAAATTACAGAAACGGTATATTGGAAGGTAAAGCCATAGAATATTACGAGAACGGAAACAAAAAAACGGATTCCAATTATAAAGACGGTATTTTGAACGGTGTTGTAAAAAAATATTCAATGTCCGGTACACTTTTATCTTCGGCACAATATGTTGACGGGCAGTTGGAAGGATTATATAAAGAATATTTTGTTACAGGAACACCGAAGATAGAAACGGAATATTATAACGGGTTAAAAGAAGGTTTCAGTAAAGAATATTTTTCGGGCGGTATATTAAAATCCCAGCATAATTATTCTTTGGGAAAATTGGAAGGAGATTCTCAAATATATTATGAGGACGGCAGCATAAACAGAATAGAAAAATATAAGAATAACAAGTTAAACGGTGATACAAAAATTTACAGTAACAATAATTCGGAAATTCCGTTATACATAGATACTTATGTTAACGGTAAAAAAACTATGAGAAAAGCTTTTAGCAGTAAAGGTGAACAAATTTTTAAAATACAATATTAAAAATATGAGAGGGGTTTATTATGTCAGGTCATAATAAGTGGGCAAGTATTAAACACAAAAAAGCAGCTACGGATGCGAAAAGAGGGAAAATTTTTACAAAAATAATCAGAGAAATTGTTGTTGCAGCTAAGGAAGGCGGCGGAGTAATAGAAAATAATGCAAGATTAAGAAAAGCCGTTGACGACGCAAGAGAAGCAAATATGCCTCAGGATAACATTAAAAAAGCTATTCAAAGAGGAACGGGAGAACTTCCTGGTGCCGTTTATGAAGAAAACACATACGAAGGTTATGGTCCCGCAGGTGTAGCTTTGATTGTTGAAACAACTACCGACAATAAAAACAGAACAGCTTCCGAAATAAGAAAAATATTTTCAAAACATTCCGGAAGTATGGGAGAATCCGGTTGTGTAGGTTGGATGTTTTCCAAAAAAGGTTTTATTTCCATAGATAAATCTGCAGGTGACGAAGATACAATTATGACGATTGCTTTGGATGCAGGTGCCGAAGATTTTGTTGCCGAAGACGATTGTTATGAAATATATACCACCACGGGTGATTTTAATGCTGTATTGGATGCAATTAAAGCTAAAAATATACCTGTTGCCGAATCCGAAATAACAATGATACCTCAAACATATGTTAAACTTGAAGGCGACAATGCCGAACATATGTTGAAATTGTTGGACGAATTGGAAGAACACGACGATGTTAAAGATGTTTATTCCAACTTTGATATTTCCAAAGAAGATATGGAAAAATACGGAGCATAATGATAGTATTGGGAATAGATCCCGGTTTGGCAATGCCGGGCTGGGGAGTAGTATATAAGGGTAAAACCGATAAGCTTACATGTTTAGCTTACGGATGCATGAAAACATATCCTAAAGACACTTTAGCGGACAGACTAAAGTTTATATTTACGGAAACACAAAAAATCGTAGATACATATAAACCCGAAGTAGTTGCTATGGAAGATATCTTTTTTTTAAAAGGATCAAAAGTCATAGCAACTATCGGGCAGGCTCGGGGAGCTTTAATATCTGCCGTAGTAACAAAAGACCTTCCTTTATTTGAATATAATCCAAGAACGATAAAAATGGCCTTAACCGGTTACGGTTTGGCGGATAAATATCAAATGCAGCATATGGTAAAAACGATGTTGGGATTAAAAGAAATACCGAAACCCGACGATGCAGCCGATGCTCTTGCCATGGCAATTTGTCATATTAATACCAACCGATTTACTTTAAAAAAGTAAATTTACAGCGACCTTAATATATTGTAAATTATAAATTGCCGTTTCTATACCTCTGTTCTTCCATACATCCATACATCTGTTGTTCGTCTTTGTCGTTAATTATACATTGTAAATTATAAATTGCCGTTTCGTCGTTGCCGTTAATTATAAATTGTAAATTATAAATTATAAATTGCCGTTTTTATCTCCACGGATAAAACTCTTCGTCAATTTCCTTGGAACCGTCTTTTTTCTTGAAGGTGGGAACATTTGTTTTCATGTCGAATTTAAAGAAGAATTCAAAATATTCTTCTCTGAGTCTGAAACTTGCTCCCAAATTGAAACAATGTAAGTCTCTGTAAATCTTTAATTCCTGATCTCTTTTAGACCACTCCATTGTTGTATATTGGCAGGTTATTCTTATAAGATAATCGAGTCTCCACTTTGAATTTAACCAAAAACCTATTCCTGAAACCAAATCAACTTCGTCAGGTCTTGTTTGATAATAAAAAGCGGAAAATTTAAAATAAAATCTTTCAAGTTTACCGAACATGGAATCCACTTGGAACGAATTAAATTTGAACGGATGTAAATCTTGTGTTTGTTTAAAAAACAAAGTAACTTTCGACGACGGAATATAAGTAATTTCAGTAATTAACGGATACCAATCAATATAACCTAAATTATCCAAATCTCTTAAATCGTAACCGGTGGTATTTCTTACTATAAGGTTGTAATTAGTGTATATGTAATTGTTAAAAAGTATTGCATTTTGTTCCACACCTTTGTCCGCGGCATCGGAATCTATATTTAATCTGTTGATATCCGACCTGATTTTTGCATTATAAGACAAGTTCCAATCCATCCAATAAGTAGGTCTGTATCTGGTATTGAAAGAGCCGTAATATCTTGTAATAAAGTTTTTGTCGTCATCTTCCGGATTTATGCTGTCACGAAAAGATTCGGTTATTCCCAAAGTTGGTTTAACGGTCATTTTTTTTGTTATTCTGTAATCTTTTGTTATGTTATAGTCGGCGGTTGCCGTTATTCTTCTGTAATCGTAAGTGCTGCTTGAAAAAGTCATTTCGTAGTTTGTTCTGTTTTCAAAATTGAAATTAAAACTGCTTAATGCTCCCAAAGTTTTTGCAGGATACAAAGAATAATAAACCTGTGGCAAAAGCAAATAAGAACCGTTTTGAATTTTATCCGTTATCGGATTATAAATTTGGTACAGTTCGGAAACTACTCTTAAGTGTGATTTCTTGCTTTGTCTTGTAACAGATGCATAAGATCTTCTTTTATTTAAAACTCTGTTCCAATCGGAAAGAGAATATCTGTTGTTGAAATACGAATCGCTTACGAATTCCGCATGAGATTGTATCGTCCACAAATCGTTTATTTTTTGCCAATAAGACGGCCTTATCATCCACCTTTGAGAATCCTGTTTGTGATCCTGCGTACCGTAAGCATACAATGTTGCTTTCAAATTATTTTTATCATAATAGTTTGTTTCAATTCCTACACCTTCTCCGCGGGTACCCAAGTAATCCAACAAAAGGGCCGTATTGAACTTATCGGTAAATTTGTATTTCAGTTTTGCTTTTGCCGATATACCGCCGTCGTTGGTATAACCGGGCTCTATTTCGTAACTGAATTTACTGTCGGAACCGGCCAAATTTCTTGTATATTTCGGGAAATAAAATATCGGAACTTTACCGACATAATAAGTTGCTTTGTATATCGTTATCTTTTTATCTACTATAAAAAGACCTTTTTTAGCAAAAGCATAGTGGTGGGGATCATCCAAATCGCAATTGGAAATTTTTACATTTTCTATTTCATAAGTATCGGACGATACTTTTCTCATCTTTTCCGCTTTAAAAAATATAGACGAGCTTGTTCCGAAAGTATCTTCAAGGTAACCCTGTTCTTTTGCCAAATCGTACTGAATTTTGTCGGACATAAGAAGACTTTTTTCTTCCGAAACTTCCACATTGCCTTCGGCATTAAGCTGTTGGGTTTTTATTTGCATTTCAATGTTATCGGCTTTTACTATTTTGCCTGTCCATTCAAGTTCAACATTTCCCGAAGCGGTAATGATTTCATCGTCTTGTTGGTATGTTAAAGAATCCGCCTTTATATTAACTTCGTAAGCACAAAAAGATGTCGAAGCAAATATAAACAATAAAAATATGGATGATAAGAAGATTATCTTTTTATGAAACATTTGTCAGTTTTTCACAAGCATTGCGGCACCTACAACACCGAGATGACTTGTATATTTAGATACAACTATTTTACAAGCTTTTGCCGCTGTTTTAAAAGCTCTCTTTTTAATTTGTTCTTTTGCGGGTTTTATTATTAAGTCTCCGGCATTACTTATACCTCCGCACAATACAATATAGTCCGGATTAAAAAAGTCTATAATGTCGGAAAGTAATATTCCCAACTTTTCGCCGGCATTGTTCCAAACTTTTTTTGCAACGACATCTCCTTTTTCCGCTGCCTGCGACAATAATTTAGGAGTTATTTGTTCTATATCGTTGTTTGCCAATTTCAGTATATATTTGGATTTATTTGTTTTAAGTAAATCGATAGTTTCTTTTACTATGTGTCTTACACCTATGTAGGTTTCCGCACAACCGTAATTTCCGCAATTACATTTTCTTCCGTCGGGTTCCACCGTAATATGTCCTATTTCACCGGCTGTTCCGCTGTTACCTCTGAACAATTTTTTATTTATTATTATTCCGCCGCCTACACCGGTACCCAGGGTAACACATATCATATTGTCTGCTTTAGCTTTAATATCAAGCCAATAAGCGCCGATTGCGGCAGTGTTGGCATCATTGTCTACATAAACCGTTTTGCCCGTTATTTTTTCGATATCACGCTTTAATTGAACTTTGTTCCATTTAGGCAAATTGGGGGAAAGTCTGACTATTCCCTGCCTGAAATCTATGTCACCGGCTATTCCTATCCCGATAGTTTTTACTTTGTTATAATTTTTAAATTTTTTAAATACTTCGGTAATGTTTTCTATAACGGATTTGGGGTTTGCATTTATGTCGGTATTTACCACCGCTTCTTCTATAACGGCAGCTTTATCGTCCACTATTGCTATTTTTATTAATGTTCCGCCCATATCTACACCGAGATAATAATTAGCCATTTGTTTCCTCTGTAAATTTTAATATGGTTCCCGCCAAATAAAAGGAACCTGTGCATATATAAACATCATTGTTTTTTATATCGTTAAAAAAATCTTCTTTGCAATCGTAGCAATTGATATTTTTTTCGTCCGTATATTTTGAAAATTCTTCTTTTAAGATGTTTATATTTACAGCTCTTGAATTTTCAATTTTTAATAAATTTATGTTGCCGAATTCTTTTGCAACAGACTTTATTACCGACTTAAAATCTTTTTCCTGCATAACGGCAAAAAGCAATTTTGTCTTTTTGTTATAAAACGGAGATTTTTTGTATAAATACAAAAAGTTTTCCGTTGCCTGTATATTGTGTGCTCCGTCTATTATAAAAGAACATCTCTTATTGTTTATTTTTACTTTTCTATAATCAAATCTTGCGGCAAATTTTACATTTTTACAAGTTTTCTTTATTGTTTTAAAATTTATTTTCGGCAGTTTATCTTTCAATATTTCACAAATCGAAAGTACAGTCGCCAAATTATATACTTGAGCTTTCCCCAATAAACCGAAATTTAAAACCAAATCTTTGTTTATTCCGCAATAACTTATTTTCTGTGTAAAGTTTTTCCAATTATAACTTACGTTTTTTGCTTTAAAATGTTTATTAAAAATATAAATTTGCGCTTTGTTTTGTTCGGCAACTTTTTTTATTACCGAAAGAGCAACGGGTTTTATATTACCGCACACTACCGGAACATTTTTTTTAATGATACCCGCTTTTTCAAAAGCAATTTTTTGTATCGTGTTGCCCAAAATTTCGGTATGGTCCAAACCGATACTTGTAATTACCGAAACCAAAGGTGTAACGATATTTGTGGCATCCAATCTTCCGCCGAGCCCCGTTTCCAATACAACGATATCAACTTTATTTTTAACAAAATATATAAAAGCAACAGCCGTAATATATTCAAAGTATGTAAGTTTGTACTTTTTCGATATATGCGAATACTTTTTATCTAAAGCAGAAAGTTGTCTGTCGGTTATCGGTAAAGAATTTATTTGTATTCTTTCGTTTATTTTTATAAGGTGGGGAGATGTATATAATCCCGTTTTATATCCCGAACTTATTAAAATATCGGAAATCGTTTTTGCTGTTGAGCCTTTACCGTTAGTTCCGGCAATATGAATATATTTTAGTTTGTTGTATTCTATGTTTTGGTCAGCCAGAAACTTTTTTATTCTGTCCAACCCCAACAACATTGATTTATATTCTTTTCCTGCTTCAACCGAAATCATTTTGTTTTAAATACAAAGAACTTTATTATTTTTATTATGGTATCTTTTAAATTTTTTCTTTCAACCACCATATCCACCATACCGTGTTTTAACAAGAATTCGGAAAGTTGACATCCTTTCGGTAATTGTTGTCTTATTGTTTGTTCTATAACTCTGGGACCTGCAAATCCTATCAAAGCATTAGGTTCTGCAATTATAACATCACCCAACATTGCAAAAGATGCTGCAACTCCGCCTGTAGTCGGATCCGTCAATACGGATATAAAAGGCAATCTTTTTTGTCCCAACTTGGCAAGAGCGGCGGATGTTTTTGCCATTTGCATTAAAGATATAATACCTTCCTGCATTCTTGCACCGCCGGAAGCGGAAACAATTATTACGGGCATTTTCTTCTCGATTGCTTTTTCTATTAATCTTACAATCTTTTCGCCTACTACGGATCCCATACTTCCGCCCATAAATTCAAAATCCATTACGCCTATTGCAACCGGATATCCGCCCATTTTTGCCTCACCCGTGCGGATGGCATCTTTAATTTTATAAGATTCTTTCTTTTCTTTATACCCGGGGAAATTGATAACATCCACGGGGAGCAAGTCTGCATTTAATTCTTTAAAAGAGTCTTTATCCGTTAAATATTTTATTCTTTCTAATGAATTTAATCTCACATAGTAGCCGCACTTCGGGCATACCATAAAGTTTTCTTCAAAATCTTTTTGGAATATTATTTGTTCGCATTTCTTACATTTTGTCCATAATCCTTCGGGCAAACCCTTCTTGTTGCTGACAGCTGTAACCACCATAATATATCCTCCGACATATAAATATATTTTTATATGTTTTTTTAGTAATAAATTATCTTGTAAATTATACAAATTTTATAGATAATCTTCCAATTTTTAATATTTACGATATTTAGTTTTTACGGATTTTTTGTTGATATTTCTTGTTGTTTTCGGCTTTTAGGCGGCAGGCTTAAATACTTTGTGAAGGATCTATATCTTTTATTAAAGATATTATCACACAATTATAAATTAAATTTTCGTTCTTTTCCGTTCCTCTGCCTATTGCAGCCATAGTGTTTTCAATTTTATAAACATCTCTCAGAATGGAAGCAATAAACAAGGCATGTTCTTTTGAAACGGCAATGTTTTCTTTTTCCGTAAGTTCCGTATTTCTAAAACCTTCCACTATAACAATAGTGCGCGGATGTTTTTTTATTTCGTAAGCTATTGTTCGAAGTTTATCCACCCAGGTTTTAGTGTTTTTCAAGACAATTGTATTTAATTCTCTTGAGTATATTTTTTTGTATTTTAACAAATTGTTGAATTCTTTTTTATCTACTATATTTATTTCGTTTCTTGTAAGTGCCGTTCTGGAATCCAAAGCCAATATTGTCGGAAAAATAATTTCATAATTCTTTATTTTGGGAGCTCTGTTAATATCTCTGGTTGTATCTATCTTTGCGGCGAAACAAACAGAAAATATTGTTATTAAGAAAAATAAAAATACAATTTTTTTCATAAATATATTATACAAAAAAATAAATCTTCTATTTACAATTTATAAATTGTATAATAAAAAAATTATAAGCTCTGAATTCCAATATAAAAAATACGGAGTGTTTTTATGTTAAAAAAATTTTTGATGTTATCAATTTGTATATTGTTTCTTCCGTTAACGCTTTCTTTTGCACAAACAACAAAAGAAAACGGAATAAACCGTAATACTGTAAGAATATCTACGACGGATGTAACGATAGAAAATCCGGTTTCTTTAAATTACAGAAAAACCGCCGATAAAGTTATATACGAAGAAAATTTGCCGAAACAATTTAAAACGGAAGGTTATTGGATATCAAAAATAGCCGATCCCGATAAAGAGTTGTTGAGTATGTCGGAAATAGAGAAATTAAACGAGAATACTTATAACTTGAAGGTTGGAATTTCAAATTTGAAAGAGTATTCCGAGACGGTAACAAAAAAAAGATTGACCGAAACTTTTAAACAAACAAGTTCTTATATAGAAAAGAAAAAGTATTTGAACGAAAAAGGGGAAACTTTAACTTCTGACTTCTTTAAAACTTTAAGTGACAACATAGATATTCCCGAAGAAGATACAACGGATGTAAAATATGCAATAACAACAAGATATAACGATGTCAGGTTGCTTCCTACAAGCGAAAAAGCAATATCGGGCATGAATTCAAAAGATTTGGACAGATTACAGGAAGAAAGTATAGATATCGGCACACCGGTAATTGTTTTGTGCCAAACTAAAGATAAGATGTGGTCTTTTGTTGTAACACCCACGGAAGAAGGTTGGATACAAACCAAAAATTTGGCAATTGCCGACAAACATACTTTTGATAAATGGATAGAAATGAAAAAACCGGTTGTTGTTACGGATTCAAAAGCCGATATTTATACGGATAAAAACAAAACAAAATTTTTGGAATATGCAAGAATGGGCGCAAAACTTCCTTATGTCGGCAAAAAAGGAAAAACAACAATTTGTGTACATATTCCTACTTCGGATGAGTTCGGAAATTTAGTAATAGAAGCGGCTTATGTAAATGCCAAAGAAGTAAATATAGGTTATTTGCCGTATACACAGCGAAACGCTTTAACATTGGCTTTTAATCATTTACATTCTCCTTACGGATGGGGCGGAGCAAACGGCGAACAGGATTGTTCCGGATATTTAAGTCAGATATTTAATTGTTTCGGTATTTTGCTGCCGGAAACTTCCGTTCAAAAAATAAAGTGCGGTCAGGTTATAAAATTAAATAAAAAAGATAATGATACGATAAAAAATGAATCCATTATAAAAGACGGTGTAGCCGGAATGACATTTCTTTATTTAACCGGTCATATTATGTTGTATATAGGGGAAGAAAACAATGTTCCTTATGTTATACAATGTATTTGGGGTGTAACAAGTTTTACCGAAAAAAATGAAAAGACGGTAAATTATATAAATAAAATCATTGTTTCCGACTTGGATATCGGTTCACAAGTTGCAGGAAACTCTTTAATAGACAGAGTTTCAAAGTTTAATATAATTAAAATAGCGGAAGATTAAAAGTACAGCGGAGCTTTTTTATGAACAATTATGATGTTGTTGTTGTGGGCGGCGGTAATGCAGGGTGCGAGGCGGCACTTGCTCCCGCAAGATTGGGACTGAAAACATTACTCATTACACAAAATATAGACTTAATAGCAAATATGCCGTGCAATCCTGCAATAGGCGGTATTGCAAAAGGACAAATCGTCAGAGAAATAGATGCTTTGGGCGGAGAAATGGGGAAAAATGCTGATAAAAGTTTAATTCAGATTAAAATGCTTAATAGTGCTAAAGGACCTGCAGTGCAGGCTTTAAGAGCACAGGCAGATAAGATTACATATCCTAAAGAAATGTTAAAAACTTTAAGATGTTATTCTAATATTGAGATAAAAGAAGCTATGGTAGAAGATCTTTTAGTTGAGGAAAATATTATTAAAGGAGTAATTTTAAGTGATGGGAAAATAATTAAGTCTAATGCAGTTATATTAACTACAGGTACATATTTAAAAGCTGATATTTTAATAGGTGATACAAGAACTAGAAAAGGACCACATGGTGAAAAACCAAGTAATCATTTAAGCGATAAATTACGTGATTATGGATTTAATATTATAAGATTAAAAACTGGTACTCCACAAAGAATTGATAGAAAAACAATAGATTTTTCAAAGACTAAGGTAGAACCAGGTGATGATAAATACCTTACTTTCTCATTTGATTTAGAACCACAATATAAAATAGAAGACCAAATACCTTGTCATTTAACTTATACAACAGAAGAAACTCATAGAATTATAAGAGAAAACTTAAATAAATCTTCAATGTATGGAGCATTAGATGATATAGAAGGAATTGGCCCAAGATATTGTCCATCTATAGAAGATAAAGTAGTAAGATTTTCAGATAAAGAAAGACATCAATTATTTATAGAACCGGAAAGTAGATATTATGATGATATGTATCTACAAGGATTTTCAACATCTATGCCACCAGAAGTACAAGAACAAATGGTACATAGCCTACCAGGATTTGAAAATGCTAAGATATTAAAATATGGTTATGCTATTGAATATGACGCAATTTATCCAACTCAATTAAAAAACTCACTAGAAACAAAAGTATTAGAAAACCTATTCACAGCAGGTCAAATCAATGGT
>JAEEGK010010592.1_pt1 | contig 21236 bp, 16 predicted proteins | sample 8958771 | NCBI WGS metagenome assembly JAEEGK01 (sample SAMN16246547, study PRJNA631951) | gut metagenome | biome: gut microbiome; feature: rumen; material: SC-attached | host: Bos | place: Iran: Karaj | collected 2018-10 | reverse complement strand
GGTCGTTCTCCTTGGCCAGACGCGGCTTGATTTCGGGCATGTCTTTCATGCTCGGAATCTTGAACAGCTGGCTGCCGTTGCCCAGATAGCCGTCGGTGAGCAGCACCACGGGGGTCATGTGCTCAAGGGCAATCTTGGCGGCGTTGAAGGCCCAGTAGAAGCAGTTGGCCGAACTGCTGGCGGCGACAACAACCAGGGGAGCCTCGCCGTTGCGGCCGTAGAGGGCCTGGCCGAGGTCGCTCTGCTCGGTCTTGGTGGGCAGACCCGTCGAGGGGCCGCCGCGCTGCACGTCGACAACGACCAAGGGCAGTTCGGTCATCACGGCAAGACCCAGAGCCTCGCTCTTCAGCGAGAGACCGGGGCCGGAGGTGCTGGTGCAGGCCAGGGCGCCGGCATAGCTGGCGCCGATAGCGGAGCAGATACCGGCAATCTCGTCTTCAGCTTGGAACACGCGGGCACCGAGGCTCTTGTGCTTGGCCAGCTCGACCATGACGTCGGTGGCGGGGGTGATGGGGTAGGAACCGAGGAAGAGACGGCGACCGCTCTTCTCACTGGCGGCGAGGAGGCCCCATGCGGTGGCCACGTTACCGGTGATGTTGCGGTAGCGGCCATGCTCCATCTTGTCGGCTTTGGCCACCTCGAAGATGTGCGAGTGCATCACCTCCAGTTTGTCGGCATATTCATAACCCTCGGTCAGCACGGCCTTGTTCAGGGCGATGACGGCGGGTTTCTTTGCAAATTTGCGCTCCAGATAGGCGAAGGTCTGGTCGAGCGTCTTGTGTGTTGAGTAGAAGATGATGCCGAGGGCGAACATGTTGCGGCTCTTGTCGGCGGTCTTCTTGTCCACGCCCTGGGCGTCGCCAATCTTCTCGGTGAACGAGGTGATGGGGGCCTTGATGATGGTGTAGGCGCGCTCCAACTCATCGGTGAAGGGGTTCTCCTTGTAGCCGGCTTTCTCCATAGCCTCGTCGGTGAAGGTGTCGATGTCGACGATGACGGTGGCACCCTTCTTGGCCCACTTCAGCTGCGACTTGAAGGCGGCGGGATTCATGGCCACGAGGATGTCGCACTTGTCGCCGCTCGAGTAGATGTGGTTGCCCACATGCACCTGATAACCAGACACACCGGCTATGGTGTTGTGCGGGGCACGGATTTCGGCGGGGTAGTCGGGGAAGGTGGCAATGTCGTTGCCGGTCAGGGCCGAGGCGTCGCTGAACAGCGTGCCGCTGAGCTGCATGCCGTCACCCGAGTCGCCAGCAAATCGGACCACCAGGTCCTCTTTATTAACTATCTGATTCTCTGACATGTTGTTTATGTGTTTTTAATTATAAAATTAATGTTTGAAAGTGCAAATATACAAAATAAAAACGACCCCGCAAAAAATATTTTTCAACCGTCACGCACCACCTCCCCGCTCTCCATCCTCCAGTGACCCGCCGGTGACCCTCATGTGAGTTCGATGGGGGATGATAGGAGCGGGAGCGGAGGGGGACCGGACCGGGACCGGAGGGGGACCGGAGGGGAAAGTGTTAGGATGCAAAAAAACAGCCCGTTACAAATTTGTTTGCAACAAGCTGTATATTAGTGAATTACATTTTACTTGGCAGCAGAGGCCTTTTTTCGGTTGCAATAGAAGAAGAAAAGTCCGTAGGCCACCGTCAGCAGCAGTGCGACCACCAGGGTGTAGAGGTTCTTGTCGGCCACCTGGATGTATCCGATGTTGATTACCAACTGGAGTAGGGCATAGCCTCCGGAGACATACAAGTGGGGCACTTTCAGGTCGTTGGCCAGGGTCTCATAGGCGTGTTCGCGGTGTGCTTCGAGGATGTTGCGGCCGTTGAGGAAGCGTTTGGCGATGGTCAGGAGGCCGTCGGCAAGGAAGACGATGATGAGGCAGAGACGGCTGATGTTCAGACCTGGGATGGAGACGTAGTTGACATAGCGCTCCAGCAGGAAGAGCACGATGAGTCCCATGGAGATGCTTCCCACGTCGCCGGAGAAGCAGCGTGCCTTGGGTCGGAAGTTGAAGAAACCGAAGACAAGGATGGCAATTAATATCGTGGCAATCAGTTCGATGTCGACAAACGGGCGGTAGGTTAGCACCAGGTACCCAATGGTGCCGACGACCACCAGTGAGTAGGCCGCGAGCATGCCGTTGATGCCGTCCATGAAGTTATACACATTCAGTATGCCGCTGAAGACGACGACGAGGAGTACTATCTGCCACGTTTCCAGCGTGGGAATGTTGCCCCAGAAGGTTATCACCACGGCGCCCATCTGGGCGATGAGGCGGAGCCAGGAGGGGAGGGGACGGAGGTCGTCGACATAGCTTACGATGGCGAGGATGGTGAGTCCTATGAGGAAGTGGGGGTAGGCGAGGTTGTGCGTAAGCGAGTAGAAGAGCACTGCCAAGAAGAAAATGATGCCGGCGCCGAGTAGCACGGGGCGTGTGTGGGAGCTGCGCTCGTTGGGGCGGTCCACTATGTGGAACTTCTTGGCTACGAGGAAATACAGCAGCTCGAGAGCGATGACTGCGACGAATGCGATGAGGTAGTACATGCCTTTTTTGTTAAAATTTCAATTTGCAAAGATACAACTTTTTTTTCTATGCGCGAATTTTTTTGTATCTTTGCAATGCCATTAGTGGGTATTGAAAAGTGGGTGGTGAATGGTGAAAAGACTGAATATTAGATAATATAGAATAAAAATATATATTGTTATGATGGACATGAAAGATGTACGGGTGGCCGTAATCGGGCTGGGCTATGTGGGCCTGCCTCTGGCGCGCCTCTTCTCAACCAAGTTCCCGACGGTGGGTTATGACATGAACAAGGCCCGTGTCGACGCCTTGATGGGCGGTCACGATGCAACGCTGGAGGTGAGCGACGATCTGCTGCAGGATGCTATCAAGAACCATGGCTTCCGCTGCACGGCGAACCTCGACGACATCCGGAACTGCAATTTCTATGTGGTGGCAGTGCCGACGCCGGTGGACCGCAACAATACGCCCGACCTGACGCCGCTGTATGGCGCCAGCGAGACAGTGGGTAAGGTTATTGGCAAGGGCGATGTGGTGGTGTATGAGTCGACGGTGTATCCGGGCGTGACCGAGGACGAATGCCTGCCGGTGGTGGAGAAGGTGTCGGGATTGAAGTACAATGTGGACTTCTTCGCCGGCTATAGCCCCGAGCGCATCAACCCGGGCGACAAAGTGCACACGGTCGAGAAAATTCTTAAGATTACCTCCGGCTCGACCCCCGAGGCGGCCGATCTGGTGGATAAGGTCTACAACGCTGTGCTCATCAACGGCACGCACAAGGCGCCGAGCATGAAGGTGGCCGAGGCTGCCAAGGTGATTGAGAACAGCCAGCGAGATATCAACATTGCCTTCGTCAACGAGCTTTCGAAGATTTTTACCCTGATGGGCATCGACACCTACGACGTGCTGGAAGCTGCCGGTACGAAATGGAACTTCATCAAGATGAACCCCGGTTTGGTGGGTGGTCACTGCATCTCGGTGGACCCCTACTATCTGGCACAGTGCGCGCAGCGGCTGGGTTACAATCCCGAAATCATCCTTGCGGGTCGCCGTATGAACGACGGAATGGGTGCCTATGTGGCTGACCAAACTATCAAACTGATGCTGAAGAAAGGCATCCAGGTGCTGGGCTCGAAGATTATCATTATGGGCTTCACCTTCAAGGAGAACTGCCCCGATGTGCGCAATACGCGTGTGATTGACATTTACCATGCGCTGCAGGAGTACAATGTGGACATCACGGTGTTCGACCCGTGGGCCTCGCCCGAGAAGGTGAAACACGAGTATGGCATCGATATCGTCAACGAGCTGCCGAAGGATAAGTTCAATGCCGCCATCGTGGCTGTGGCCCATCGCCAGTTCCGCGAGATGGAGATAGACTTTGACAAGTTGCTTGAGAAGAACCACGTTATCTTCGACGTGAAGGCCATCATGCCGCGTGAGTTGGTGGACGGCCGTCTGTAGAGTTGAGGGTTAAGAGTTAAAAGTTAAGAGTTATGGCTAATTTTGCACTCATCGGGGCCGCCGGATATATCGCCCCGCGACATTTGAAAGCTATCGCCGACACGCACAACGACCTGATTGCGGCATACGACAAGTTTGACAGCGTGGGACGACTGGATAGTTCGTTCCCCGACTGTTCCTTCTTCACCGAACAGGAGCAGTTCGACCGCTTCTGCTCGAAGCAGCAGCGCAGCGACAATCCGCTACAGTGGCTGTCCATCTGCACGCCGAACTACACCCACGACGCCTTCATCCGCTACGGTTTGCGTCTAGGCTGCAACGTCATCTGCGAGAAGCCGCTGGTGCTGAACCCCTACAATATCGACAACCTCGTGGAGTTGGAGAAGGAGACCGGCCACCAGGCCTATACCATCCTGCAGCTGCGCCTGCACGACTCCATTGTGGCGCTGAAGAAGAAGGTCGACGAAGGCCCGCAGGACAAAGTGTACGATGTGGATCTGACCTATATCACCTCGAGGGGCAAATGGTACTATTCCTCGTGGAAAGGCGATGTGCACAAGAGCGGCGGCGTGGCTACCAACATCGGTGTGCACTTCTACGACATGCTGCAGTGGATATTCGGTCCGGTGCAGGAAAATATCGTGCATGTGATGAGCCACGACCGTGTGGCGGGCTTCCTGCGTCTGCAGAAGGCACGTGTGCGCTATTTCCTCAGCATCAATGCCGCCTGCCTGCCTCCCAATGCTGTGCAGGGCGAGAAGAAGACCTACCGCACCATTATGATTGACGGTGACGAGTTTGAGTTCAGTCAGGGATTCACCGAGCTGCACACCAAGAGCTATCAGGAGATTCTGGCCGGCCGCGGCTTCCGCATCAGCGAGGCGCGCAACTGCATCCAGATAGTGAGCGACATCCGCCACTCCACTCCCATCGGCCTCAAGGGCGACTACCATCCGCTGGCCAAGATGCCGCTGGCACCGCACCCCTTCGGTTGGGATGACATGAAATATTAAACACACAGAAAGTTCGACAATGGACAAAATACAGATGGTCGACCTCAAAGGTCAGTACCTTAAAATCAAGGATGAAGTTGACAAGGGAATCCAGGCGGTGATTGACAACACCGCTTTCATCAATGGCCCCGCAGTCAAGACCTTTGCGGAGAACTTGGGCCAGTATATGGGTGGTTGTCATGCTGTCACTTGCGCCAACGGTACCGACGCCCTTCAGATTGCCTTGATGGCACTTGACCTCAAGCCGGGCGACGAGGTGATTGTTCCTGCCTTCACCTATGTGGCTTCGGCAGAGGTGATAGGCCTGCTGGGACTCGTGCCCGTGATGGTCGATGTCGACCCGCGCACCTTCAACGTCACTGTGGAGAATGTCAAAAAAGGACTCTCCCCCAAGACCAAGGCCATCATCCCCGTCCATCTTTTCGGACAGAGCTGCGACATGGAACCCATCCTTCAACTGGCCCGCGAACACGGGTTGTACGTTGTGGAGGACAACGCCCAAGCCATCGGTGCCGTCTACACCTTCAGCGACGGTCACAAGGCCAAGACGGGCACTATGGGCACTATCGGCTGCACCAGTTTCTTCCCCTCGAAGAACCTTGGCTGCTATGGCGACGGCGGTGGCTTGTTCACCCGCGACGAGGCATTGGCTGAGCGCATCCGCATGATAGCCAACCACGGACAGCAGGTGAAGTACCACCACAAAGTCATCGGCTGCAATTCCCGCCTGGACACCATCCAGGCCGCCGTGTTGGATGTGAAGCTGAAGCACCTCGACGAATACTGCCAAGCCAGATATAGTGCTGCCGCCTACTACACAGAAAAGCTCAAGGCTTTTGACCCCGAGGAGAAGTTTATCCTGACCCCGCGGGAGGCCTCCAACAGCACGCATGTTTATCATCAATACACGCTTAGAGTCAACGACGGGAAACGCGACGCACTGAAGCAGTATCTTGCCGACCACGGTGTCCCCGCCATGATTTACTACCCCCTGCCGCTGCAGGAACAGGAAGCCTTTGCCCACATCACCCGTGCCGCAGAAAGCCTGACAAACGCAAAGACTTGTGCCGATACCGTCCTCTCCCTCCCCATCCACACCGAGATGACGCACGAGGTGCAGGATTACATCGTCCAGCAGATAATCAATTTCTTCAACTAAACCCATGGGTATGAAAGTCTGCCATGTGACCAGTGTGCATCCTCCCTTTGACGGACGCATTTTCCTCAAGGAGTGCTGCTCCTTGGCGCAGAGATATGACACCACACTCATTTCTCCCAATATTGAAGACCAGGAAAAGAACGGTGTGCACCTCAAGGGTGTTTCGTTGCCCGCTTCCCGTATCAAAAGAATGATGCATTTGGGGCGGGTATACAGCAAAATGAAAGAAGTGGACGCCGACGTGTACCATTTCCACGATCCCGAACTCATTCCCCTCGGCCTCCGAATCAAGAGGGAGAAAGGCAAGAAAATCGTCTTCGACTCCCATGAAGACGTACCCCTTCAGATATCGGAGAAAGAATGGCTTCCCGCCATTGTCAGAAAACCGCTGCACGCGATTTACGCCCGATATGAACGAAGGGCACTGCGCAAATACTCCGCGCTCGTGACCGTCACTCCCTCTATCGTTCAGCGCCTTTCTCAATTCCACCCGCATACTTATCTCGTTACCAACTACCCCATATATTCGGAGCAGCAGGATAGCCGCCAATTTGCTCCCTGCGTCTGTTTTGCAGGCGGAATCGCTCCCCAATGGATGCACCAGCAAATACTTGATGCAATAGCCCCTCTCGACGTCCGCTACCTCCTTGCCGGTAAACCCGACAGTCAAGATTACCTACAGACACTCAAATCACATCCCTCCTGGACAAAAGTCGACTTCTACGGCGTCATTCCCCACGCCCAGGTCGCCCAACTCATGCAGAACTCCATCGCCGGAATCGTCCTCAACGACTATGTTGCCAATGTTGGCTACCATCTCGGCTCCCTGGGAAACACTAAGCTCTTCGAAAACATGATGGCCGGCATCCCTGTCATTGCCACCGATTTTGTGCTTTGGAAAGAGATCATCGATACCTGGCACTGCGGCATCTGTGTCAATCCACACGACACACAATCCATTGCCCAAGCCATCCAATTCCTCCTCGACAATCCCGAGCAAGCCCGCGCTATGGGTGACAACGGCCGCAAGGCTGTCAAAGAAAAATACAACTGGGACACCCAGAAACAGGTGCTGTTCGAGTTGTATGATATGCTGTCCGGAAAATAGACACACATATGAATATTCTGCTGATTAGCCATTATGCCGGTGCACCACAGTATGGTATGGAATTCCGCTCATACTATATGGCTCGCGAATGGGTCCGTATGGGACACCGGGTGATGGTGGTGGGAGCCTCGTTCTCGCATCTGCGCAAGCAACAGCCTGCTGTGGGGCGTGAGACGCTGGAGGGTATAGAATATTGGTGGCTCCCCACTTCACAATATGAAGGCAACGGTGCCAAACGCGTCATCACGATGTTCCAGTTTGTGGCACAGGTCTATCGTCACCGCAAGGAACTCATCGCCTTCAATCCCGACATCGTCATTGCTTCTTCGGTTTATACTTTCGACCTCTACCCCTGCCGATATATCGCCCGCCGTACCCATGCCCGTCTTGTCTACGAAGTGCATGACCTCTGGCCCCTCTCGGTAATGATTATCGGTGGCTACAAACCTTGGCATCCATTCATCTGGCTGCTTCAGCGCGGAGAAAACTACGCCTATCGCCACTGCGATATGGTTGTCTCCATGCTCGACAAGGCATTCCCCCATATGCAGCGCCACGGACTCACCGAAGACAGATTCTGCTGCGTGCCCAACGGATACCTCAAAGAGGAGTGGGCCGACGTGGAGAGCATCCAATTGCCCGAGGAACATACGCAGCTTCTTGCAAAACTCCATCAGGAGGGAAAGACCATCGTGGGTTTCGCCGGAGGCCACACCCAGTCGACCGCCATGCATGTGCTCATCGAAGCGGCGAAGACTCTCCGGGATCGAAGCGATGTTGCCTATGTCATGGTCGGCGACGGTCCTCAAAAGAAAGACCTTATCCAGTTGGCGCAAGACTATGGCTTGGATCACTTCTATTTTCTGCCGCCAATCCCCAAAAGCAGCATACCCAAGCTACTGAAGCAATTCGACATCTGCTATGCCGGTGGCGTGCACAGCGCGCTCCATCGTTATGGCACCTCGTTCAACAAGATTACCGACTATATGCTTTCCGGCCACCCCATTGTCAACTCCGTCGACGAACCCGGGAGCCTTGTGGAGCGTGTCGGCTGCGGTTTGCAGGTCGAGGCGGAGAATGTGGAACAGGTCAGCAAAGCCATCTGTACACTTGCCGACCTCTCGCTACAAGAGCGTGAAGCCATCGGAGCCAAAGGTCGCCAGTATGCCATCGACAATCTGGAATACCATACCTTGTCGCAGAAATTCTTGGATTATATCATCTCTGAAAAAGCATAAACATCATGCATCTTCTCACCGTCATAGGGGCTCGCCCCCAAATCATCAAAGCTGCCGCCGTCAGCCGTGCTATAAGCAACTGCTTCGCAGACCGCGTCGAAGAACATATACTCCACACCGGGCAGCACTACGATGCCAACATGTCGCAGGTCTTCTTCGACGAACTCGGCATCCCTCGTCCCGAATACAATCTCGGAGTGGGCTCTGGAAAGCACGGCGAGCAGACGGCCAAGATGATTACTGGCATTGAAGAAGTATTGATGAGCCGTCCATTCGACGGTATCGTTCTCTATGGCGACACCAACAGCACCCTCGCCGGTGCCATCGCCGCTTCCAAGCTGCATGTCCCCATCTTCCATATCGAGGCGGGTCTTCGCTCGTACAACCGCCACATGCCCGAGGAAATCAACCGCATTGTCTGTGACCAGCTCTCCACGCTCCTCTTCGCTCCCACACAGACGGCTGTCGACAATCTGCGCGAGGAAGGCTTTTTCGCCGCCCACGAAACCCTGCACAGAAAGGTCGTCAACTGCGGCGATGTGATGTATGACAATAGCATCTACTTCGCCTCTGTGGCAGCAGAGCGTTGTGATATTATGGAGCGCCTCTCTCTCAGCCGCGAAGGTTATATCCTCGCCACCATCCACCGCGACAACAACACCGACGACCCCGAGCGGCTCCACGCAATACTCTCCGCCCTTGTTCAGATAGCGCGTGAAGAGCAAATTCCTATCCTCCTCCCGTTACATCCCCGTACACGCAACAAACTTACCGACAGCCATCGGGCGCTTCTCGCCAGTGAGCCTCTTATCAAACTCCATGAGCCGCTCTCGTTCCTCGAAATGACCCTCCTCGAGAAGAACGCCCTCCTGGTGATGACCGACAGCGGCGGCGTGCAGAAAGAAGCCTTCTTCTTCGAACGTCCGTGCATCATCCTCCGTCCCGAGACAGAATGGGTCGAGATAGTGCAGCACCAGGCGGGTATCATTGCCGAAGCCGACACCCGTAGCATCCTCGATGCCTACGCCCAGCTGGCGCACCGAACCATACATTTCCCCCCGCTCTTCGGTGACGGCCACGCCGCCGAACACATTATAGACAATATCTTGTCTTCCGCCAACTAACACACGACTATGGAAATCCTCACCGACCCCCTCCACCGGATAGCTTATGCCACCGACGCCTCCATCTACCGTGAGTTGCCGATGGGTGTGGCTTACCCGAAGGATGAGGCCGAGATTGTTGAACTGATTGCCGAAGCCCGTCGTCGCCAGACGCACCTGATTCCCCGTGCTGGTGGCACAAGTATCGCCGGACAGGTGGTGGGTGACGGCATAGTGGTGGACATCAGCCGCCATTTCAACCGCATCCTCGAGATTAATCAACAGGAACGCTGGGCATGGGTGGAACCGGGCGTGGTGCGTGATGAACTGAATAAGAAACTGGAGCCGCTCGGCCTCTTTTTCAGCCCTGAGACATCCACCAGCAACCGCTGCTGTATTGGCGGCATGGTGGGTAATAACTCCTGCGGCACCCATTCGCTCGTCTACGGAAGCACGCGCCATCATGTCGTTGCAATGCGGGGCGTTCTGAGCGATGGCAGCCATTTCGACACCTCTTGCCCAGATGCCTCTAATAAGCTCTTGAGTGTGATATACGCCCAGCTGGAGGCTTGGAAGCAAGACCCCGCCGTCAGGCAGCTGATTGCCGATAACTTCCCCGATGCTTCCTTGCGGCGCCGCAGTTGTGGATACGCCATCGACGAAGCTATTGCCGGCGATACCATCAATCTCAACAATCTCCTTTGCGGCAGCGAGGGCACGCTGGCCTTCGTCACCGCCATCCAGGTGTCGCTCGACCCCTTGCCACCCAAGGAGAAGATGGTACTTTGCGCCCACTGCCATTCGTTGCCTGACAGCTATCGCGCCAACCTCGTCGCCCTGCGGCACAATCCTGTGGCCGTCGAGCTCATGGACGGCAAGATTCTTGAATTGTGTCGCGACAACCGTTCCCAGCAGCAGAACCGCTTCTTCATACAGGGTGAGCCAGAGGCGCTGCTTATTGTCGAGCTCAACGGCGACGGTATGGAGCAGCAAGCCGATGCCTTGGAGAAAGACCTCCTCGGCAGCGGATTGGCTTACTATTGCAGCCGGGTATTCAACGATGACATCAACCGTGTGTGGGCGCTCCGTAAGGCCGGCCTTGGTGTGCTTACAGGCGTCAAAGGCGACCGCAAACCCATAGGCGTTATCGAGGATACCGCTGTGGCTCCTGAGCGCTTGCCGGAATATCTCGATGAATTCGAGCAGATGATGCAGCGTCACGGCCTTAACTGTGTCTACTACGGCCATATCAGTACCGGCGAACTGCATCTGCGCCCCATCCTGGACGTGAAGCAACCCGCCGACCGTAAGCTTTTCCGTCAGGTGGCCGAGGAGACGGCTCTCCTGGTGCGCAAGTATCGCGGCAGCCTCAGCGGCGAGCATGGCGACGGACGCCTGCGGGGCGAGTTCATCCCCATGGTGTATGGTCAGGAAGTCTATGAATTAATGCGTCAGGTCAAGCGCTGTTGGGACCCCGACGGGGTGTTCAACATGCACAAGATTGTCGACACGCCCCCCATGGATCAGTTCCTGCGCTACGACGTTGGCCAGCAGTACTGCTGTCCCGACGGCGATCTCATGTGCTCCATCGAGCAGTGCAACGGCGCCGGCGATTGCCGCAAGAGCAATGTCATCGGTGGCACTATGTGCCCCACCTTCAAGCTGACCCACGACGAGCTGCTCTCCACCCGTGCCCGCGCCAATGTGTTGCGCGAGGTGCTCACACGCGGCTTGCCGGATGATGCCGATCTCTCCGACGCCAAGGCGCTGGAAGAGATGCTCTATAGCTGCCTGGCTTGCAAAGGCTGCAAGGGTGAATGTCCCTCCAATGTGGACATGACCCACATTCGGGCACAAGTCCTGCAGATGCTCTATCGGAAGCACGGCACTCCTTTCCGCAGCTGGATGGTGGCCCGCATGGCTATGGTGGAGCGGCTTGGCCACATCGTCTATCCCCTCTACAACTTCTTCGCCACACAGAAGTGGTCTTCGGCGCTCATCAAGCGCATGGTCTCCTTCACCCCCGAACGCAGCATCCCCGCGCTCTCTCCCCGCACCATGCGGAGCCTCGTCAAATCCATGCAGGCGCCGCAATCGTCCAAAGGCAAAGTATACCTCTTCGCCGACGAATTCACCAACTTCCAGGAAGCGGCGCTGGGCCTTGTCTTTGCCCAGCTGCTCACGCGTCTGGGTTATCAGGTGGAGATACCCCGCCATGTTGAGAGCGGCCGCGCCGCTATCTCCAAAGGTTGCCTCTCGCTGGCCGCCCGCTTTGCCAAACGTAATGTCACCCTGCTGAAAGACAAGGTGACCGACGACACACCCCTCGTGGGCATAGAACCCAGCTGCATCCTCTCTTTCCGCGACGAATATCCCGACCTTGTGCCTGCTGGCCTTCGTGCTGATGCCGAACGGCTGGGGCGCAACTGCTTGCTCTACGACGAGTTCATCATGCGTGAGGTCGCTCGCGGCAACATCACCTCCGATATGTTCCGCCCCGACGCTATCGAGGTATGGCTGCATGGCCATTGCCACCAGAAATCCCTCGTCGGCGTCGAGAAGACCGTCGCCATGCTCCACCTTCTGCGCGGCTGCAAGCTGCACGTCATTCCTTCCTCCTGCTGCGGTATGGCCGGCTCGTTCGGCTACGAGAAGGAACACTACCAGACCTCTCTGGCCATCGGCGAGATGATACTTTTCCCCGCTGTCCGCAAGGCGCTCGAGAATGTGCCGCACGATGTCCCCGCCTTTATCGCTGCCCCCGGCACCTCCTGCCGCCAGCAGATACTCGACGGCACAGGCCATCAGGCCCTGCATCCCATTGAGATTATGTACCAGCATTTGTCCGTATAGCCTTATGATGCGCAGCCTCTTCAAAGACCTCTCCTGGCCCGAACGGATCACCTTCGCGGTGCTCATCCTGACGGTGGTCTCGATAGCCCTCTGGTGGAGGTTGGGCATCATCGCCGTCCCCGTCCTTGCGGCGGCTTCTTTGATGAAGATGCTGTGCACACGGCGGCTGGGCAACCGCTCGCTCACCGCCACCCAGCGTTTCTGCCTGTGGGCGATGATTGCTTACGGATTGCTTTATGTCATCTCGGCCATCGTCACCACCAATCATGCCGAAGGATGGTTCAAGGTCGGCGTTAAGCTCTATTTCCTTGTGCTTCCCGCCCTCTGCCTCTTGGGCGACACCGCCTATCTGACCTCCACGCGCATCAGGGCCCTGTTCCAAGTGCTCACCGCTACCTTGATACTCCGGTTTGCGCTTTGTCTCGCCATCTGCGCCATCCGCCTTGCGCAGGGCACCCCGTTCGCCGCACTCAGCAACTGGCAGCTCGACCCGCTGGGTATGCACCACAACTACCTGGCGTTGTATCTCATCACCGCAGTCGCGTTTCTCTACACCGGCATCGTCCGCGTTCCCAAAGCCGACCGTCGGCGTCAATTGCCGGTATTGATAGGCGCAGCCGCGGTCCTCATCGTCTATCTCTTTGTCATCTCCTCCCGCTCGGGCATCGTCTCGTTGGCGTTGCTCCTCGTCGCCTGTCTTGTCCACATCACCTTCTTCCTGAAGAACTACAAGGTGGCGCTCTCCGTCGTCGTGTTGGCGGGTGCGCTGGCGGCAGGCCTCTATCTGGCTATGCCCTCTATGTTCGACCGCTTTGAGGCGCTCCACCTCAACCGCGTGGCCGACGACCGCGTGGTCACATGGCAATGTGGTATGAAGACGGCCCGCGAGCATCTGCTGTTCGGTCACGGCTCAGGCGACTATATGCCCCAGCTTCTGGCTTCCTATGAGGAGATGAATTACCCCAAGGCAGTCAAAAACAACTTCAACGCCCACAATCAGTATATCGAAACGCTGCTCGAAACCGGCCTCGTGGGCCTCGCCGTCTTGCTGGTCATGTTCTTCGCCCCCTTTGTGGCGGCGTTCACCAAACGGCAGCGCAGCCTCCTCTCGGTGCTGGCCATCATAGTGATAGCCTCCCAGTGCTTCTTCGAGTCAATGCTCAACCGGCAGATGGGGGTGCAGTTTATAGCCCTTGTCTATTGCCTGCTTATTCTTTCGCAGAAATCGGCTTCCCGCCTTTCGCAAAGTGACGAGTCATAAGAATGCTCGTCAGGTAGACGCATCCCATCATCACCGCATATAATATCAGGGTAGGGGTGGGGTCGGTCGTCCCGAAGACGAGGTGTCCCAGCCATATCGAGACGGTGGCGGCGGTGGCGTAGAGCACCTGCCACACAAAGAAATGCCGCAGCTTGTTGGCTACGATGAACAACCCGCTCAGCGGCCCTGCGATGAACGACAGCACCATCGACGGTGCCAGAATCTGCGCATATTGTCCCGCCACATACCAGTCGTGACCTAGTATCACCTGCATCAGCCAAGGCAGGAACCACACCAGCAGCGCCAAAGCGCCGAAGCCCATCAACGCCGTCAACTTGAGCAGCTTGTCGAAACTCTTCAGGCATTGGCCACTGGCTTGGTATTCTTCGTTGGCACGCTGCCGGTAGACATCGCCCAGCGTGTTGCCTATCACTGCGATGGGCAGCACAAACACCATCATCGCCATCGAGAAATAGCCCGAATGCTCGGAGCTGAAGAAGGCGGTCAGCAGCAACACGGGCATGCTCTGCCCCAGGGTGTTGAGCAGTCGTCCGGGCATGGTGTAGATGGGGAATTCCTTATACTTGGCGGCACACTGCCTGATGCCGCTGAGGCGCACCTGACGGAAGGTCGCCCCGTCCGAGCGGAAAGCCCGGAAAGCGCATCCCAGGGCGGAAACGATGCGGCCCGCCATATCGCCTATCACAAGACCTTGGCTCACCAGCCGCACAAAGCCCAGAAACACCTTGCCCAGCGTGGTGGCGCCGGCATTGACCATCTTGTTCACCGACAGTGCCTTGAAGTATTTCTCCCGCACGCACCATTCGTTGTACACATTGAAGACGATGATGCTGAATGCCGATATGGGGCATACGAAGAGCCACCGCGACAAGCCGGGCTCCTTCATCCACAGCGCCAGCTGGTTGCCCAACAGCAGTTGTACCACCGGCCACACCACAGCCATGATGATCAACCCCACCAGCACCGCCAATGCCGCCAGGTGGGCGGCCTCCAGCTTGTCTTTGGCCACCAGTATGCCGCTCTCGTATTTGCCCGAGCCGGCCACCGACAACACCGACACGATGGAGGTGATGACCGCCAGCAAGCCGAATTCGGCGGGCGTATAGATGCGCCCCAGCACAGGGTAGAACAGGAACGGCAGCACCTGGGCGATGGCCACTCCGCCCGACAAGGTGAGGCTGTTCTTGATGAACTCGCTGAAGGTGAATTTTGTGCGCAGCTGCTTTAACATCTCTCCGCTTGTCTTGAAGGGGGTATCAGGAAACATCCCGCCACCAGCAGCACCAACCCGCCGTGGGTCAGCAATGTGGTGAAGAGGGCGCTGTTCAGGAAGGTGAACACCAGCAATGCCAGCAATCCGAAGAACCGTGCGTTGGGCATCTGGGCCTCCACGCATCTGACAAACAAGGCTCCGATGGCCACAAACAGCAGGGCGCCCAGATGTCCGAAGTTCATGAATCCGTCACCGACGATGCCCGTGTTGCAGTTCGTAATCGTCCTGTTGTACATCATGCTGCCAATCATGTGCGAGGGATCAACCTGGTAGGGATATTCCGTCCAGTGCCGCAGGAAGCTGTGCGACAGGCACATCGGGTGTCCGTCGAAGAAGGTGAAGTAGTTGTCGCAGACGATGACGGGGATGAAGAGCAGGCGCCGCAGCACCATCGACTCGGCCACCAGGCTCCCTTTCACCACATTCAGCAGCACCGCCACCAGGCAGGCCGCCATCATCAGATACAGGAACATGCCGGCTTTGGCATAGTGGCTCTTGAACAGGAAGAACGCCAGCACCACCGCGATGGAGAAGAAGATGCTCTTCTGCGGGTTGAGCATGAACAGCAGCAGCATCCCCGCGATGCCGAGCAGGGTCATCCACCAGTTGCGCTTCAGGTCTATGAGGCCGTAGACGATAAGCATGGGCAGCAGCACCACGCGCAGCGGCCCCATCAGGTAGGCCGTCAGCAGGTTGTTCTTGGTCAGCACCTCGGCCCTCACCTCATAGGTGTGCTCGCCCATGGCGAAGCGCGAAAGGTCGAGGTCGAGCCCGTATGCCAGGGGGAACGGCAGCAGGCACAGCAGGCACACCGCCGGCAGCACAAACCGCTGCATCCGCACCGGTATCCGTGGCAGCTTCCACTGCTTCATCTCCAGCAGCGGCGTCCGCAGCAGGATGAGGAACAGCAGCGTGTAGGTCGGCACATAGATCGACACACGCCCCACCTGATACATCACTATCGCAGGCAGGCAGAACAGTACGGCCACTATCATCGACACCGTATACGAGCCGCTGTCTTTCCTCGGCAGCAGGAACATCACGCACACCAGCGTGGCCAGGAAGAAGAGGCCCACCAGTATCGGCACCGGCGCCGCCAGGAAGTCGAACCCCAGCATGTAGTTGTAGTAGTAGTACACGAAACGGCGATACTCCACCACCAGCAGCAGGTACATGGCCAGGAACACCGACAGGTGGCCGGTCTTCGACTCCAGCAGTTTGTGCCCTATCTCAGCAGCTTTCATCGTCTTCGCGTTTCTTCAGTATGCTCACCGTCAGGCAGAACAGGAATGCCACCACCACCGACAGCACGATCACCCAGCCGCGCGACGGCGTCTTCTGCGCGCCCGGCACCTCGGCGCCGTTCAGTAGGTCGACATATTTGTTCTCCACCGCCAGGTCGGTCTCCACCGTCGCCAGCCGCTCATAGAGCGAGTTGCGCAGCGACAGGATGCTGTCGTCCATCGTGTTGTGCAGCTCGTCGATGATGTCGCGCAGCACCACGGCCTTGCGCTGGCTCACCTCGTCGCCGTATTTCGTCACCGTGTCGTAGGCGGTCTTGTACAGCGCCGCCGCATAGTCGGCCACCGCCGTGCTGTCCGTCCCTTTCACCAGCAGGGTGATTTTCTCCGTGTTGTCATATCTCACCGTGTGCGTCAGCCCTTCGGGGTCGGGCAGGCTGTCCACATAGCGGCACATCCAGTAGCTGTCTCTCACCGCCAGGCAACCCAGCATCTGGAAGGGGCCTTCCACGCTCTTCCTGAAGTTGCGCACCTTGAATTCGTATCGGGTTTCGTATCCCCGCTGCCACGGGAGGTCTTTCGTGACCACCACCGCCACCAGCAGCACCGCCAGCGTGCCGATGGCTATCGGAATCCATCGCTTCGTTTTCCCGCAACAGCCTTTCTTATTGTTGTCTATCATTGATTTACCTGTTGATGTACACGTCTGTTTCTGTTTGCAAAGATACAAAAAATATTTTGACATGCGCATAGATATATAAAGTTTCGGACTTGCTTTTTTTTAATGAATGAGGACAGCCCCGTGATTCCACTGCCGCCCTTGCTTGTCTCGATAGTTTTACGCTATTTCTGCGCTACCTTTTGCCTACCTGAAATGTAGAGAAAGGGTAGAGAAGAGGTAGAGAGGGTGGCATGGCGGTGCGGTTTAAAATATGATAGGTCGGCTTTGTGGATCAGGGAATAAGGAGTGTTGTGCAAAGGCAACGTTTGTGGAGAAAAGTGCCGTGTGTGAGCAACGGTTTTGCATTGAAACAGGCGGTTGGAGAATGTCGAAAAAAGTGCACTAATCCTGCACATGTTTTGGGACAAAAAAAAGAAAGCGCGCTGATTGTCAGCGCGCTTGGTACCCCGGGAGGGACTTGAACCCTCACGCCCTTGCGAGCAGCAGATTTTGAGTCTACCGTGTCTACCATTCCACCACCAGGGCGAGTGATGTTTGAATTTTTAAAGGTTTAAGGGTTAAAGAGTTATATGTCTTTCAACCTAACCTCTCGCCTTCAAAAGCGGGTGCAAAATTACACACATTTTTCGACATGGAGAAATATTTTTTTGTCAGTCGTGTAAATTTGTGTATCTTTGCACTCGAAATCAAGGCTTAAGAAATAGTCTTTTTTATATATAACGACCCTTAAATCAAGAAAATAATGAGCGACATGCGTTCTGACAAGGTGTTTATTTTTGCCGGCCGCGCCACCGAAAACCTGGCACGCCGCGTGGCGGAAATCTATGGCATTCCGCTGGGCAATTCCACCGTTTTTCAGTATGCCGACGGCGAATTTCAGCCTTCCTACGAGGAGACCATCCGCGGTGGCATCGTGTTCATCATCCAGTCGACCATCCCGCCGACGGACAACCTCTTTGAGCTTCTGATGATGATCGACGCCGCCAAGCGCGCTTCGGCTCAGAAGATCATCGCCGTGATTCCTTACTACGGCTTCGCCCGTCAGGACCGCAAGGACAAACCCCATGTGCCCATCGCTTCGCGCCTCATCGCCGACATGATTTCCGTGGCCGGCGTCGACCGCGTCATCACGATGGACCTCCACGCCGACCAGATCCAGGGTTTCTTCACCCTGCCGGTCGACCACCTCTATGGCTCGAGCCTCTTCATGCCCTATATCCGCGAGAAATTCAACATCGAGGATGTGATGTTCGCCAGCCCCGACATGGGCGGCAGCAAGCGCGCCGGTATGTATGCCAAGACGCTGAACAACAGCTTCGTGATCTGCTATAAGCACCGCAACAAACCCAACGAGATTGGCGAGATGCGCTTGATCGGCGACGTGAAGGGCAAGCATGTCATCCTGCTGGACGACATCATCGATACCGGTACCACCATCTGCAAGGCCGCCGGCATCATCAAGGAGAGCGGCGCCCTGAGCGTGCGCGCCATGATCACCCACCCGGTGCTCAGCGGCAACGCCATCGAGAAGGTGGAGGCCTCGGAGCTCGAGGAGCTGGTGACCACTGACACCATCCCGCTGAAGCGCGAGAGCCCGAAGATCCATGTGCTGAGCTGCGACTGGCTGCTGGCCGAGGCCATCCGCCGCGTGGTGAACTACGAGAGCCTCGACAACCTCTACGAGACGACGCTGCACAGGAAAGGCGTGATACATAGGATGAACGAATAATTGAATGCGTGAATGTGTGAATGCGTAAATGCGTTAGTCGCTTGCGCAAATGACACATTGACAAATAGATTAACAAATTAATACATTAACAAATTAACACATTAAAACAATGAGAGTAGTATCAATGAGCGGTTCTCTCCGCGAGAACGTAGGGAAAAAGGATGCTAAGGCTCTGCGTCGCGATGCCAAGGTCCCGTGCGTGATGTACGGCAAGGGCGAGCAGATTCTCTTCAGCGTCGATCAGACGGCCTTCCAGCGCATTCTGTTCAACCCGGAGCCCTGCTTCCAGAAAATCACCATCAACGGCGTCGACCACATGGCCATGCTGAAAGACATCGAGTTCCACCCTGTGACCGAGATCGTCTATCACGCCGACTTCTACGAGCTGACCGACGACAAGCCCGTCGTCATGTCCATCCCCGTGCACACCACCGGCACCTCGAAGGGTGTCATCAAGGGCGGCAAGCTGGCTTACAAGCAGAAACGCCTCAATGTGAAGGCTCTGCCCGCCAACATGCCCAGCGAGGTGCTGCTCGACATCACCAACCTCGAGGTCAACCAGCGCATCCGCGTGCAGGACATCGCCGCCGTGAACTACGAGATCCTCAACCCCAAGAGCGCTGAGGTGGTCAACGTGATGAGCACCCGCGCCAGCGCCACCGCCGGCGAGGGCGAAGGCGAGGCTGCCGCAGAGTAATCGACAGGAAATTAGTAATAGAGGCATCCTTAGGGTGCCTCTATATTTTTAGAAATAATCTGTTAAACTAAAGGTTGTGCCCGACACGGATTAGGGCTAAAGACATGAAAGTAGTACGTATCCTTTCCATCGTAGCCCTTAGTGCAGTGATGTTCACCTCTTGTTTTAAGGAGGAGACAGACCTCAGCGGTTATGTGACCAACGATCAGTATTCTGCCCTGCAGCAGCAGCTCGACGACCTGCAGAACAAGCTGAACAGTCAGACTGATTCTATAAACAGTCTTCAGAATCAGATTAACAACCAGGGTGGCGGTACTGTGACGCAGTTCGCCGAGTATCAGTTCGATATCACCTATCCTTTTATTAATGAACAGTATGAGCAGACTGTTGACTACACCGGTCTCCGCAATGTTATCAAATCCTCCGACGCTGTTCTTGTTTATGGATGGCTCAATGGTGGTTGGTTCCAGATGCCTTACTGCGCCGGCAACGAAGCATTCTACTGCATCCAGAAGAATGATGGCACGCTTACCTTTACTCATGCCCGTGCGATTTATGTGACATTCTCGTACCAGTCGTTCACTGCGTCCATCCGCGTCATCATCATTCCCAAGGAAGTCCTGGAAACCATGAATGCCTCCGGTGTTAACCAGAATGACTATGACCATGTGCGTTCCTACCTTGCCGCCATCGACTAATATTGGCTAGAAAAATGAAGGCTGCCCAAAAGGCAGCCTTTTTTTTATCAGTTTAAAAAAACGAAAGGCCTCGGGAGTGGAACCGGAAAGAACTCCTTTGAATTGAAAAATATGAATGTGGTGAAAATTGACAATCTGGCGTTGCCCGAGCTGGCGCCCTACGCGCGGCTCACCGAGGCGCAGCTGCGCAACCGGCTGCATCCCGAGGAGGGTCTCTTCATCTGCGAGAGCATGAAGGTGATACGTGTGGCATTGGAGCGCGGCATGCAGCCGGTGTCGTTCCTGTGCGAAGAAAAATTCCTTGAATGTGTTAATGCGTTAATGTGTGAATGTGGGAGTGATATGCCTGTCTACACGGCGCCGCGCGAGGTGCTCAAAGGATTGACGGGCTATGAGTTGAGTCGCGGAGTGCTGTGCGCCATGCGGCGTCCTGCGGAGCGGAAAGTGGAGGAGGTGGTGAGCGGCGCACGCCGTGTGGCGGTGCTCGACGGAGTGGTGAACAGCGAGAACACGGGCGCCATCTTCCGCGCTGCGGCGGCGCTGGGGCTTGACGCAGTGCTGCTTACGCGCACCTGCTGCGACCCCTTGAACCGTCGCGCCTGCCGCGTGAGCATGGGGACGGTGTTCCAACTTCCGTGGACCTACTTCGACCACTACGGCCAGCTGAAAGCCAGCGGCTTCACCACTGTGGCGCTGGCGCTGACCGACCGCAGTGTGCCCGTCGACGACCCCTCGCTGAAGGGGGTGGAGCGTATGGCCATCGTCATGGGCACCGAGGGTGACGGATTGAGCGACAGCGTGCTGCGGGCTTGCGACCATGTGGCGCGCATACCGATGCACCGCGGCGTCGACTCGCTCAACGTGGCGGCCGCCGCCGCTGTGGCGTTCTACGAATTAAGCAAGTGACACAATAATGCGCGCGCGTCCGCGTTACTATATGATATGAAAGCAATGGAAATGTACGGCTTGTTCGAGAAGCAAGTCGCGGAATATCACAAGATTGACTCGGTCGACGCCGAGTTGGTGAACCCCTGTGCCGCTGGCACGTTCGAGGCTGTCCTCTGGGAGAAGTCGTGGGTGGACACGGTGCAGTGGCACCTGGAAGACCTGGTGCGTCCCGACGACGTTGACCCCGTATATGCCCTGCAACTGAAGCG